>OKRW01000036.1_pt1 | contig 122867 bp, 129 predicted proteins | sample 1601151 | NCBI WGS metagenome assembly OKRW01 (sample SAMEA3541471, study PRJEB24748) | human gut metagenome | biome: human gut; feature: human-associated habitat; material: faeces | place: China | collected 2012 | reverse complement strand
TACAGCTGTATTAACAATCATTTAATTTCTATAATTATATTTTAATTAAATAAAATTATATTTATATAGCTATAAGTTATCTTCATGATTTAGCATGCTCCATCTCAATATCCAATTAAAAAATATTAAGTTTCCATTAGATATTTTCATTCAGTCTACTTTATATAAGTGTTCATAGAGTATTCTGTTTGTTAAATATATTTTCTGTATTATATTTTTCTCCATGTTGACACCATAGATTTTTCTGTTAAAATAAAGGCTGTAAGGGAGCGTTTCAATGTGTTGCACTTTTTAAGTGAATTATGTGCTAGCTGAATATTAGATGTTCTTAATTATCTATTTGTTACAGCATTCTAATCTAATATTCATCTAGAATATAAAATTAAAAGGAGTTTACATTATGAAATTAGCACTATTCAATTTAAGAGAAGACGAAAGACCATTTGTTGATGCTTGGTTAAAAGAACATCCAGATGTAGAAGTTGACTTGCACGAAGGGGAGCTTCAACTAGAAACAAAACATTTAATCGATGGCAAACAAGGTATCGTCATGTTCCAAAATAGACCATTCGCTAAAGAAGTTTATGACTATGCTAAAGAACAAGGTGTTAAAGTAATAGCAAACAGAATGGCTGGGTTTGATATCCATGATATAAAATATATGCGTGAATTAGGAATAAGTATGACAAACGTTCCACGCTACTCTCCTAATGCAATTGCAGAGCACGTAGTTACAACGGTTTTATATATTAGTAGAAACATTAAAAAAATTCTTAACAATGTAGAGAAGCACGATTTTACTTGGAACAAAAATATTATTTCAAGAGAACTTAGAACACTTACTGTCGGTGTCCTTGGTACAGGAAACATCGGACGCCAATCAGCGACATTATTCAAAGGTTTAGGCTGTCGTGTTATCGGTTATGACTTATATCCATCAGACGCTGCTCGCGAGGTACTTGAGTATGTAGATAGCATCGATGAACTATTAGCTCAATCTGATGTAGTTACTATCCACGTTCCTGCCACTAAAGAATATACTCACATGGTAAACGATGAATTCTTCAGCAAAATGAAAGATGGATCTATTTTTGCTAATGCTGCTCGTGGTGTTCTTGTTGATACTAAGGCTGTTATTCGAGCTTTAGATAGTGGAAAATTATTAGGAGCAAGCATTGATGTGTATGAAAATGAAGGAAACTATGTACCTAAAGATTTCTCAAACAAAGAGTTTGATGACAAAGTGATGCAAGAATTAATCGATAGAGATGATATTATTTATACTCCTCATACTGCTTTTTACACAGAAACAGCGGTTAAAAACCTTGTAGAAGGTGCACTAAATGCAGCAACTGAAGTAATATCTACTGGTGATTCACCTAATGTTGTAAATAGATAATTAATGAAAATATAAAAATGGGATATGCTCAATGCTATCCCATTTTTTATACTGTTATCAAATAAACACATCTATTCTACTTCTTTTTTGAAAAATATTTCATAAAATATAGGTTGCTTTTCGGCTATCATTTGACAATATCCAACATTTTGATACAATTAAACTGTAAACAGTTACTAAGGTAATCTTATCATTAAAATATTTTAGTACAATTAATATTATTTTTATTTATTTCCAATTATACTGTTTGTTACATTTAATATCGATTACTACTAAAATATGTATTACTGAAATAACCAAAAAAGTAGTTATACAAAAATTACAAATTCTTGGTAATCTGCTAATACCTATGATAATCATTATATGAGCTTTATAGATAATTAGGGTACATCTATATAAATCATACAATCCTTCAGATTGTTCTTATAACTGTTGATTTTTTAGCTTCCATTCTTATAACTATACTAGTTATAGTTATATATTTCTTTTTGGATGCTAAATATCAAAATAAAACTTTTAATTTAATACTAAAGCATTCAAGTTTTAGTCTAGTGCAAAATAATAATTTCCCCTAAATTTTATTTTGTGCCACATAAGGGAAAAGTAGCCTTTATGGCTACTTTTTCTTAATTTTAAAAGGCTAGAAAGTCAGTTGACTTTCTAGCCTTTTTTATTAGTCTACTACAGAAACTTTTAAGAAGTTAGTAGAACCTACATTACTTCTTGAAGTATTTACTGGGATACCACCAGTAATTACGATAGCATCACCTTTTTTAGCATACCCTGAAGTTTCAGCAATTTCTTTTGCCGTGTCTAACATTTCGTCAGTTGAAGTTACTTGTGCTGATACTTTAGCATCTACACCCCAAACTAGACTTAACCCACGAGCTACTTTTTCACTTGGAGTTACTGCTAAAATAGCAGCATTAGGACGGTATTTAGAAATTAATCTTGCTGTTTGGCCTGACTCAGTATAAGTTACAATAGTGTGTAAATCTAAATTTAATGCAGTGTACCCAACTGATACCCCAATCGCATTTGTAATATCTTTTGATACAATTTTTCTTGAACGGTCTTTAAGAATACGAGAGTAATCTTGCATTTCTTCTGTACGTTTAGCTATAGTTGCCATTGTACGAACTGATTCAATTGGATAAGCTCCTGCTGCTGACTCTCCTGATAACATGATTGCATCAGTTCCATCATAAATTGCATTCGCTACGTCTGATACCTCAGCACGTGTTGGACGTGGATTTTTTTGCATCGAGTCTAACATTTGAGTAGCCGTAATTACAAATTTACCTGCTGTATTACATTTAGCAATAATAGATTTTTGCATAATAGGTACTTCTTCTGCTGGAACTTCTACTCCAAGGTCCCCACGAGCAATCATAATACCATCTGATACTTCGATGATTTCATCAATATTATCGATAGCTTCTTGACATTCGATTTTAGGAACGATTTGAACGTGTTCACATCCTTCTTCTTTAAGAATACGGCGAACTTCTAACACATTTTCTTTAGTACGAACGAATGACGCAGCAACAAAGTCAATGTCTTGTTTACATCCGAAACGAATATCTTCTTCATCTTTTGGAGTAATACCTGGTAATTTAGTAGAAACACCTGGAACATTAACTCCTTTTTTATTTTTAAGCACTCCACCATTTTGAACAGTAGTATAGATTAATCCCGCTTCAGAATCAACAGAGTTAACTGTTAGTCCAATTAATCCATCATCAAGAAGGATAGTATCTCCAGCTTTTACATCATGTACTAATTCTCCATAAGTAATAGAGAATTTTTCAGGAGTTCCTAATACTTCTGTCATAGATACGATAACATCGTTACCTGTTTCTAAGATAATCGCATCATTTTCCATGTTGTGTGTTCTGATTTCTGGTCCTTTAGTATCTAATAAGATTGCTAAATTTGTTCCAGTCTCTTCTCTTACTTCTTTAATCGTTTGGATACGTGCACCATGCTCAGAATAGTCTCCATGTGAGAAGTTAAGGCGACAAACGTTCATTCCTAACTCAACCATTTCCGTAAGTCTTTCTTTTGATTCTGATTTAGGTCCAATTGTACAAATTATTTTAGTTTTTTTCTGTATCATAGTTTAATTTACCTCTTAGTTTTATCTTTACCCTATTATTTTAACGTATTTTCATTTTATTTTCAAACTTTTTCTTGAAATATCAACGTTTTCATATAAGAAAATGTTTTCAGAAAAAACACTTAGATTGAAAGTTGTTTTGATACATCATACATTGATAAATCTACATTGTGAACATCACTAAATACATCTTCGAATTTAGTACTTACAAGTTTATTGTTTTGAATACCTACAGCACGTCCAGACTCACCCGCTAATAAAAGTTGAACTGCATAGTTCCCAAAACGTGATGCTAGTACTCTATCTTGGGCTGATGGAGTTCCTCCACGTTGGATGTGCCCTAAAATAGTCGCACGAACTTTTTCTCCAGTAAGTTCCTGAAGTTTATCTGCTAACTCTTGACCACCCATTACACCTTCAGCAAGGACAATAATTGAGTGTCTTTTCCCACGACTTTCTCCTGCTTTAATACGAGAAACTACTTCTTCAAGATCTTCTTTTTTCTCAGGAATAAGTAGACTCTCACTTCCTCCTGCAATACCAGCATATAACGCTAAGTCTCCTGCATTACGCCCCATTACCTCAATAATAAATGCACGCTCATGACTTGATGCAGTATCACGAACTTTGTCTATCGCATCTACAATTGTGTTAAGCGCTGTATCAAATCCTATTGTGTAATCCGTACAACAAATATCGTTGTCAATTGTTCCCGGAACACCCACTGTCTTGATGTTCATCTCATTACTTAAGGCCATTGCCCCACGGTATGACCCATCACCACCGATTACCACTAGACCATCGATACCTAATGCTTCTAAGTTTTTAATAGCAATCTTTCTTACTTCTGGATTAGCAAACTCTGGTAGACGTGCTGAATAAAGCATTGTTCCACCACGGTTAATGATGTTACCTACATCTCCAACTTCTAATTTTTTAATATTATTTTCTACTAGACCTTTGTATCCTTGATATACCCCGTAAACTTCTAAACCATTATAGATTGCTGTTCTTACAACCGCACGTACCGCTGCGTTCATTCCCGGTGCATCTCCACCACTTGTCAAAACTGCGATTTTTTTCATTTAGTTTTACCTTCTTTCAATTTAATTATTAATATTTTTAAATTTACTTATCAACAATATCATATTTTATACTTTTTTTCTAGTGAAAAAATTGTATTGTGCGTTTTTTGTTTTCTTTTTTTCTTATTTCTTTGAATATTCTATTTTAATACGTTTCCCAGGGAACTTATTCAAAAAATTATGAACAAAAGACTGTTCATTTTGTATGTGGAATTTGCGTGCTTTATCCGTATTATTATTTTGGAATAACACCACTTCTACGTCGGAATTTTTAACCTTATACTCTTGTAATAATTCCAAAACATCTTTACTTTCTATAATGTAAATTATTTTTATATTATTTAAACAGTAATCATTATAATTTTTTAAACTCGCTATCTTCTCTAAAATATATTGTTCTCGATTGTTTCGAATTTGCTTTTTCAGAGTCATAACAGAAAACTCTCCAACCTTAATAAAACCACTCGCATATTTATATACACTAGGGAACACCGTAACATCATAGTCATTTTTTCCATCATTAACTGTCAAAAAGGCCATATACTCACCTTTTTTGGTTTTTATCTCTTTTTTCGTAATAACTTCAACATAACTATCACTTACATCTCGCCCAATATATCGAAGAGGTAAATAAGCATATTTTTCTTTTTCTACTTGAACTGGATGCTTCAAGAAATATGTGCCTGTTACTTCTTTTTCCATTTGAATTTTTTCAGCAATCGGATAATCTTCTATCTCCTCAACCTTCAAAGTTAAGCCTGATTCTGCTGATAAGGCTACTCTTACATTATTTATATACTTACGGTCATCTTCATAGTAATCTTTAACTTTTTTCATAAGTGTTGCACGATTGTAACCAAAAGTATCCAATGCTCCAGCCTTAACTAATGACTGTGCCGCTTGATAATCAACTTTTTTATTCATACGTTTTAAGAAATCATCTATATCTTGATATTTCCCGAAATTAAGTCGATCTTGAACAATCTCATAACTACTGCGATAACCAACATTTTTTATCGCCGTTAATGCAAAAACAATATCCTGCTTATAAACACTAAAATCACTTAAACTAACGTTGACATCTGGCTTAGCCAAGGTAATCCCTAGATTATTCAATTCTTGTTTATATTCATTAATTTTCTTCTCACTACTAATTACGTTATTTAGAAGAGCTGTCATAAAATACTTCGTATAATAAACTTTTAAGTATGCTAAACGATAGGCAAGCATACTATAAACAACCGCGTGACTCTTATTAAATCCATAATTAGCAAATGTTACTATTAAATCAAAAAGTTTTTTCGCGATATTAAGGTCATAGCCTGCAGCTACACTTTTCTCTATAAAGATTCGACCGTAATATTCCAAATCTTCTTTTTTCTTTTTGCTCACCGCCCGACGCATATTATCGGCTTCATTCAGCGACATACGAGCGAAGTTCACCGCAATAAGCATAATTTGCTCTTGATAAACGATAACCCCATAAGTTTCTCTCAATATTTTTTCTAAATGAGGATGTGGATAAACAACTTTTTCTTCACCATGTTTTCTACGAACATAAGTCTCTATCTGCGCCATAGGTCCTGGACGATAAAGAGCGTTCATCGCAACTATATCATTGAATTCTGTCGGGCGAAGTAGACGAAGTTTTTCCTTCATCCCGCTTGATTCAAACTGGAAAATACCTTCCGTTCTCCCTTGTGTAAATAAATTATATACTTTTTGATCAACATAATTAATTTTTGTTATATCAAAACTAGGATTTTCTTTTTTAATTTGCTCAACTATATTTGAAACCATCGTTAAGTAACGAATTCCTAAAAAGTCTATCTTCAAAAGTCCAACACTTTCAACATCATCCATAGTCCACTGTGTTAAATATTTTGTTACATTTGAAGCAGCCAATGGCGTATGTTTAATCAAAGGTTTATCATCACTTATTACTATACCCGCTGCATGAACCGAAGGATTTTTCGGCAATTCTTCAAGACTTAACGCAATAGAGAACCAACGTCGATTCAAATCACTTTTATTAACAAAATTTCTAAGATTTTCTGATACTTCATAGCATTCGGTTAATGTTCTTGTAGAACTTACATTACTGCTGATAAATTTCAAATCCTCTTCACTAAACTGGAGTATCCTTGCTGTTTCTCTAGCAGCACTCTTCGATTGAAACGTTGTAAAGGTAATAATTTGTGCAACTTTATCTTCTCCGTATTTTCCTTCCACATACTTTATCACTTCATCACGACGTGTATCCTGAAAGTCAATATCGATATCCGGCATCGAAATACGCTCTTTGTTTAAGAAACGTTCGAAAAGCAAGTTATATTCAAGTGGATCAGCTTCGGTAATATTTAGTAAATAACATACCAAACTTCCCGCTGCGCTACCACGTCCTGCTCCAACTAAAATCCCATTATCTTTTGCATATTTAACAAAATCATAAACAATCAAGAAGTAGTCGTTAAAGCCCATATCATCAATAATCTTAAGCTCATACTCATAACGCTTTTTATATGCATAATAATCTTTCCCAACAAGTTTTTCCTTAGCTCCTTTTTGAACTAAGTATCGAAGATAGTCCTTAGCAGACATTTTCGCAAAAACATCTTCATGCTCTCCGTAAATATATTTAGGAAGATGATAACCCGAAAATTCCAATTCATAACGACATTTATCTATTATTCTTTGCTGATTATCTAGAGATTTTTGAAGTATAAAAGTATATTCTTCATTATCCGATTGTAAAAGTACGGAAAAATCTTGTACGCTACGTACAAAATGTTCTCCAATAGTCGTCGTCAACTCTCTTATATTTAACTTAGCATTATCTCTTATAGCCCGCGCTACAACTACTTGTTGATAGTGGTCTTTATTTAAATAATAACTTGGTTTTGTATAAACGATATTATCATAATATGTATAAATACTATAATTATATTTCTCATTAAACCCAAAATAAAAGTCATATCCGATTAACTGTTCTTGAAGATAACTAAATTCTATACTGTCTCTTAATTCACTAGTAACAATAAGAACAAAATCATCCTTAAAATCTTTCATCTCCGCTAAAAAAGCTTCTAGCGATAACTCTTCCTCGTTCAAAAAGCGAGTTGATAACTCAAATAATTTATGGAACATTCTTTCATTTTTACATAAAATATTAAAAGTTAAAAAACTAATACCATATCCCAACTTAACTTCTAATCCCGAAATTAAACTTGTTCCAGTCTTTTTAGCTTCTTTATAAGCCTTTATCGCTCCGTACATATTAGGATCGACTATTACTACCGAATCTTGATTGTCACTCTTTAGCTTCTCAAACAATTCTTTGTACTTTATCGTACTATTGAGTAAATCGTATGCACTATGAACTTGTAAATTATAATAAGCCATAAAAATCCTCCTTTCTTCTAAAAATTATTATGCTCTAGTATTATAAGTTAAACCTTAACTAAATTAGCAGGTTACCTATGATTAACCGCATGTCGGCCCATCATCTTCTGCTGAACAACCAATGTTATCTCCTAAATTCCTACTTTCATCATTAAAATATCGATATACTCTTTGATGCTCGTCCCCAACGAAGTAAATAGGATTAAACTCTACTCCTTTTAGTTTACCTTCTTCATCGATAACACTTTCGTCAACTACACGACGTTTAATACTAGCGATAAAGTTAGTATATCCTCCATACTCAACGATATGCTCAACCTTACACTCAATAGATAAAATACATTCATCTAATATTGGTGCATCAACATATTTTCCAGGATCATACGTTATATCTGCCATTCCTATTTTATTTTGTCCTGGGTGGAAGCCTGCAATCTCCACCTTATTCAAAATTTCCTGACAAGGTATATTAACCGTAAATTCTTTATATTCTTTTATATTCTTCTCTGCATTACTATTAGTTCCAATTCCAATAGTTATCATATCACCTAATGTATATGATGAGCTTGATGTCGTTACATTATAACGCCATTTAGGATCCTTGTACCCAATTAAAATAACTGGAAAACCATAGTAAAGCTTCTTCGTATCTATTTCTCGTTTCATTAAGTTTTTCCCCTACTCCTATCTTTTTATTTAAATTCTCCTTATCTGTGCTTTTATCTTTTAGCTACAAATACCAAATTGTTCTCAGTCGAAAGCTCAGACTTGTACTCAAAACCATCAAATTTTATAGTTTCTACTTCTCTTATATTAGTAATCTTTCGCTTTATTATCTCACTCAAAAATTTACCACGTGCCTTTTTAGAGATAGTCGAATGTGTTTTTAAATCTCCATTTTTTTCTTCCATAAAAGTAATCTTAATAAATTTATCGCGTATAGTTTTTGAAAAAACTTCCTCAAATTCACTTGATAATAACGATATAATAACTTCATCATTTTCTACACTTCTATCATAATCTTCACGCCAAAGATTTTTCAACGAACTATCTTTAATTTTTACATTTTGTAGAAAATCAAGACGATGTTCATGAATTGCCTGATAGGCATTTATAACCCCGTAAAGAGCAGTTGTGATGTACACATTTTTCTTTATATACTCTGCATCTTCCTCAGTAAAGTTATCACGACTAATATTTCGATACATTAAACCATTAAAAAGCTCTAAAGCTTTATAAGATTTTGCGCTGTAGTTTGCTAAATTTTGCCAACGCACATATTCTTCCTGAGCTTTGTCTTCTTTTATTTTGTATATTTTAGCAAGTTCTTCTGGCTTTTTATCAGCAAATTCGTCAATAATATTTTTTGTTTTCTCACCTAAAAGCTCTTCAGGTACTTCTTGTGCTTTTTTATTTAATTCTTTCGCTGTTGGTATTAAAATCTTCATCTTTATTCCTCTTCAGGCACTTCAATAAAACTATTTTCAATTAGACTATCAACTTCCATCAAAACAAAATTATATTCTGTTGGTTCAATATTTGGATCGATAATAAGTGTGTTAAAATATCCTACTACAAAATCACGATTAGCTACCTCTAATTTAAACATATATTCGCTAATTTCATCAACTAAAAACGCAATTTCTTTTAACACTTTATCCTCATATGTATTGGCATAATGTACTTTTTCTAATAGTCTTCTTATTTCTATTTCCGGATATTCCTTTGCGAAAAGATCACGAATATAACTTGCCAATTCTTCTACTTTGAACTTTTCTATATTTGCGCTACTTTTTGTTAAAACTTGCTTGCTTTCTAATTTCGCTAATAACTTAGCTAATGATGTATGTAAAGAATTCATTTTTTCTCCTTGTGTTTTCTCGATTCAATCAAACTTTATGTCAGCCCTTAAAAGCCCTCTATAATATTACTATCTATTTTATAAGAAAATAAGAAAAATCGCTAGTTATTTGCTAAAAATCAAAACGGAGCTCCTCTAATTTTTATCTTATAATTTAAAAAATCTATTATTTTTTGTAACAACAAGGAAAATTTCTCAAAATTTAAATAATAGCAACAATGTGCAATTAATAACTTTATATTTTTTCTTAAAAATGTCTCTTATCTTTATTTAACAGTTTTAAACTCACTTATATATATATTCGCTTCATCTTATATATTTTTTCTAAATATAGATATTAATAATCCCTCTTTTTTTATATGTTTTCATTTTTTAAATTTCACTTATACTTTTAATTTACACCTACTTATTTTTATGATATATTGTAGCTATATAGGGGATATTCGTGGCAACTTGCTTATATCAGTGCTTATATGTTAGATAGTTTAAAAGCTATTAATATTCTATCAAAATAGAAGTTAAATTTATTAATCTTTTCGGAGGTGTAATTATGGATCAATTTTGGGGAACTTTGATTGCTACTTTGGTAGTTGGATTTGTATATTATAAAATACAAGGACCAAGTGGTGGCATATTAAAAGGTGGAGCTAAATTCGCTTCATTTATATTACTTTTAACCGCTATACTTTGTCTATTTTATCCACAACTTATTAAAATAGTATTAATACTTTTAACAGCAGAGATTATTATTTTTATAAAAAGAACTTATAAAGATAAAAACAAACAGCAATCCTAGATACTATTAATAAAATTTTATTGAAATAAGCAAAATTGCCTTCAGATATTTTTATTATCTGGAGGTAATTACTTTTAATGTAGCAAACTATATTTTTTAATTATTAGAGATTTTTTCTATAAAAATGATATAATTAGAATGAAAAAGATTTTCGAGGTGAGATATGAAAAAATATATAATGGCAATAGATCAAGGTACAACAAGCTCAAGGGCGATAATATTTAATAAACAAGCAGAAATAGTTGCAAGTAGTCAAAAGGAATTCCCGCAGATTTTCCCACAATCTGGTTGGGTAGAACATGATGCAAATGCTATCTGGAATTCAGTTCAATCCGTTATCGCGGAAGTATTTATCGAAAGCGGAATTAAACCCACACAAATAGACAGCATCGGTATTACCAATCAGCGTGAAACAACTGTTGTTTGGGATAAACAAACTGGCGAGCCTATCTACAATGCAATAGTTTGGCAATCACGACAAAGTGCGCCTATCGCTGAAAAATTGGTTAAAGATGGTTATAAAGATTTAATACATAAAAAAACTGGACTTGTTGTTGATGCGTACTTCTCTGCGACAAAAGTCCGTTGGATTTTAGACCATGTAGGAGGAGCTCAGGAACGCGCAGAAAAAGGGGAATTATTATTTGGAACAATAGATACCTGGTTAGTTTGGAAGCTTACAGGTGGAAAAACTCATGTTACAGACTATACAAACGCAGCGCGTACTATGTTATTCAATATCCAAGACTTAACTTGGGATAAAGAAATTTTAGACCTACTAAATATTCCAGAAATTATGCTACCTGAGGTAAAATCTAATTCTGAAATTTACGGGATTACTACCGACTATCATTTTTATGGTGGAGAAGTTAAAATTAGCGGTTTAGCAGGTGACCAACAAGCAGCATTATTTGGACAGCTTGCCTTTGATAAAGGTATGATTAAAAATACATACGGTACTGGTTCATTTATAATTATGAATATTGGTGAAAGTATGCAACTTTCAAAAAATAATCTACTGACAACTATAGGATATGGTATTAACGGAAAAATCTACTATGCATTAGAAGGCTCTATTTTTATCGCAGGAAGTGCTATTCAATGGTTACGAGATGGTTTGCGCCTTATAAAAAAATCGTCAGAAACTGAGGAACTAGCTTACAATTCTTCTAATAATAACGATGTTTATCTTGTCCCTGCATTTACAGGTTTAGGTGCTCCATATTGGAATCCAGAAGCTCGTGGTACAATTTTTGGATTAACTCGTGCTACAACAAAAGAAGATTTAGTAAAAGCAACATTACAATCTATTGCTTATCAAGTACGCGATATTATTGACACAATGAAAATAGATGCCAATGTTGAAATCCCACTACTAAAGGTAGATGGTGGGGCTGCACATAACAACTACCTTCTACAATTCCAATCTGACATATTAGGAGTGAAAATTGCCCGCGCAGAAAATCTAGAAACAACAGCTCTTGGGGCTGCATTTTTCGCAGGACTAGCAACTGGATATTGGAAAAACCTTGAAGAAATTAAAAACCTTAACTCTGCTGGAAAACTATTTGTTCCAGCCATGAAAGAGAATGAACGTGAAAAATTATACAAAGGTTGGAAGCGCGCTGTTCGTGCAACTGAATTTTTTGCAAAAGATGAATAATATTAAAAAGACTTGCAAAATTTTTGCAAGTCTTTTTCGAACTTCTATTGTTATCTTACCAAGAAATGTGACTCAAAAAATATTTTATTTCAATGTTTTCGGCAGATTCTCTACTATTTCTGCGTAACAAAGATAATTTCTAAAAAACATCACTCCGGCAAGCGTCAAAGCACAACCAAGTCCAGAGTAAAAATATGCAACAAAATTATCTGGGAAAATCCCCATTATTCTGAAACCTATTCCCATACTCATCATACAAGTCATAATAATATACGCCTTTAAATCGAAAAAGTGCCAAAATGGTCTGTAATCTTCATACGAAACTATCCTTTTAGTATGATTCATACTCATTTTGAAAAACATTTTCGCAAATAAAGAGAAAACTATTATAGAAAATATATAGAAATACCACTGAGATTTTATCATAAAATATGATGAAAATCCTAATCTCGCTACATTAAATCCCGCTATAAACCATACTATTCCCGCTATTAATAAAAGAGTTCTCTTTTTCACACTAAACATGGTTTCATCTCCATTCTTATCTATCCTGTAAACATTTTTCAGCATTATTACACATCTTGACAAAAATATTTTTCCAAATAGCCATCTCTTCTTCTGTAAGTCCTTGAAACATATTTTGGATAAATTCTTTTTGCACATTAAGCCCTGCTTGAATTATTTCTTGCGCTGGCTCTAACAATACTATTTCTATTCTTTTCTTATTATCTGCACTCTGTTTTTTCATAACTAAGCCATTATCTTCCAGCAATTTCAGCGTAGTTGATACATGTGATTTTGTAGACTTACGTTCCCTCACTATATCGGCCGCCGTATTGTACTGGGGATTATTATATAAAAACATCAATATAGCATATTCCATCTGCGTTAGATTGAATTTATCGCAAACAGATTTAGTAAGCAACGCATAATAACAAGTAATTGTTTTATGTTGATCCCAAAAATTCATTTTTCTTCTCTCTTTTTAATCGTTCTATTTAGAACTATTATAAGATGAAATCTCTTTTTTGTCAAAGAAAAAAGACTCACAAATTATGAATCTTTAATATATCTACTCGCTATTTTATCAGCAAAGTCTTAGTCTAAAATTTTTCTATAAATATTAAAATCACTATCTTTAAAAACATTAAATATTACCTTGATTTCACATTCTGGATTATTCTTAAAAAATGTTCTTACAGCTAATACTGCTATTTCTGCTGCAAGCTCATTAGGAAAACGAAATTCTCCAGTACTTATACAACAAAATGCAATAGATTTTATACCGTTTTTTACTGCAAGTTCTAGACAATTTCTATAACATGATGCGAGCAATTCTTTATCACGTTCTTCTACCTTATCATAAATTATCGGGCCTACCGTATGCACTACGTACTTCGCTGGCAAATTATAACCGCTTGTTAGTTTTGCTTGGCCTGTTTTTTCATATTGCCCTTGATTTTGCATAATATCAAAACACTCTTTTCTTAGTTGCAACCCTGCCTTAGAGTGAATCGCGTTATCTATACAACGATGATGTGGAATAAAACATCCAAGTAAAGCTTTATTCCCTGCATTAACTATTGCATCAACTTTGAGCGTTGTTATATCACCTTGCCAAAGATAAATATTTTTCTCTACTTCTATTAATTGTTCTAGGCTTGTTAACTCCGTTTGAGCTAACTTTTCCTGTAAATATTCATCTTGACGTCTGTAAAATTCATCAGGTAATTCCTCAACTTCCCAAATGTTCATTAGCGTTCTAAGTAAATCCTCTTTTTCTTTTTTATCTTGAGGAACTCCTATATTAGAATTTAATGTTTTTATTAGATAATCTAATTTTTCCATTCGAGCCACCTTCTTCCTTAATATTTTAGTTAAATACCTACGTTAATTGCTTCTTCCATTCCGAAAAGATTTCATTCATTGGATTCGTTATAGTTAAAACCCCTTCTACTTCAAAATTTTCTTTATTAACACGGATTAATGAAGCATTTGGTAGAATTTTATTTAATCTTTCAAATGGAAATCTTATTATTGTCGGCGTGTTAAAGCCTACTCCAAGCTCTAGTAAAACAATTTTTTTATCTTGATTCTTGTTTAAAAAATCGTAGAACGCATTACTTTGTTTATGCCATTCTTTAGTTTCTACAAATGTACCATCTATACGAAGATGCATAGCCATTTCTTCCCCGCAAACTGGACATTTTGGAATCAATCTTGTTGGTATTTTTAAATCTTTTTGTTCTTTTAGCATTTCTAATATTTGTTCTTTATTATTATAAACTTTATTATGACATGGCACAGAACACTGAAATTCTCCGAAATTACCCTGAACTTCAAAAATTTTGCTTTTATCAAAACCACTCATCTCAACTTTACTATCAACATTTGTTGTTAAAACAAAATAATCTTTATCTTTCACGATATTATATAAATCTCTATGCAATTCTATCCCTTCATCTGTATACCTATTTACTAAAATTTGTTTACTCCAAAATGCCCATTTTTCTTCAGATGTTTTAAAAGGATAGAAACCTGCAGAATACAAATCTGTCATTTTATATCTATCTATAAATTCTTTAAAGTTCTTTTCAAAACGCTCACCACTATACGTTAATCCTGCTGCAGCCGATAACCCTGCACCAGCTCCTATTACTATTGCGTCTGCTTCTTCAATTAATTTTTTCGCTTGTAAAATTTTATCCATTTTTTTCCAACTCTCTATCTCTTTAATTTCAATTATATATTAACACCATGATTTCCAGTTAACAAGTAGGCACTTTAACATCTGTAAGTTACTTTAAAGTTACCATTAATTAATAAATTCTAAATAAACTATTTAATCACCCTAATTTTAACGCCCTTTTTATATTGCTAAATATTTTTTATTATAGTAGAATAGTTTAAACATATAAAAGTAAGGAGATAAAAAAATGGCAGAAAACTTACTATTCACCCCTATCACATTGCCAAATGGAACTACTATAAAAAATAGATTTTTTAAATCGGCTATGAGTGAAGGAATGGGCACAAGAGATTTTCAACCTAAAAAGAATATTGCTACATTATACAAACGTTGGGCTGAAGGAGGAACTGGATTAATTATTACAGGGAATATCATGGTAGACCCTAAAGGAACTGCAGAACCAGGAAATATAGTTTTTGATAAAAATTCTAATATGGAAATTCTTAAAGATTGGGCAAAACAAGGTCAGCAACACGGTGTTAAGGTTATGGTGCAATTAAATCACCCTGGTAAACAAGTCCCAAAAACTATAGCTAAAGAGACAGTTGCACCTAGCACTATACCTTTAGGAAATGGCCTTAATAAATTATTTAGTACTCCACGCGCACTGACGACTAGTGAAGTTGAAGAACTTGTTCAAAAATTTGTAACTTCTGCGAAAGTTGCAAAAGAAGCAGGTTTCTCTGGGGTTCAAATTCACGCAGCACACGGTTATTTAATTAGTCAATTTTTATCTCCACACGATAATAGAAGAACTGATAAATATGGTGGCTCTCTAGAAAATAGAATGAGATTTTTAAAAGAAATTTACCTTGGGATGAGAGAAGAATTAGGAAAAGATTTTACTATCGGAATAAAAATTAACTCTACCGACTTTAAGGAAGATGGACTTACAGAAGAAGATTCTTTAAAAACTATAATTGAATTAGCTAACTTAGGTCTAGACTTTGTTGAAATTTCAGGAGGAACATATGAAAGACCTGCGATGATGGGTGCTACAAGTAAATCTACTAATCAAGTATTTTTCGCAGAATACAGCAAAAAACTAAAACAAAAAATTGAAATCCCTGTTGTCGTTACTGGCGGTATCCGCTCTATTAATGCGATGAACACATTATTAAATGATAATACTACTGATTTTATAGGTATCGCTCGTCCACTGACAATTAATCCAAATATACCTAATAAAATAAAACAAAGAACTTACACTATTGTAGAAACTACACGTGTATCAACAGGAGTTAAGAAGTTAGATAAAATATTTGGCTCTCTCCTTGGTATTGTATATTATCAAGTTCTTATGCAAAATATCGCAAAAGGAAAGGAACCAAAAGCCACAAAAAATGCTTGGCCATCATTGATACAAGCGGTATATAATCAAGGGTTAGCTGTGCTATTCCCACAACGAGCTAAGTAGAAAAGAGTATATTTATCAAGAAAAAATTTTTAAATATATCAACCTATTTTATCTTGACCTTAATTGTATATATAATATAAAATCAATATATATGATTATTTTAGGAGAATAATATGCCGAATAAAAAACTACCTTCAAATCTTCCTGCTTGTCCTGTTGAAGTCACATTACTTTTACTGAGTAACAAGTGGACGATACTAATTTTAAGAGATTTATTTACCGGTACTAAACGTTTTGGAGAATTAAAAAAATCACTTAATGGAGTCAGCCAAAAAGTATTAACTGCCAACCTTCGCTCGTTAGAGGAGAAAGGAATTATAGAAAGAGAAGTTTTCCCAGAAGTGCCACCTCGCGTCGAATACAGACTTACAGATTTAGGGAAAACTCTAGACTCTATTATTAAGAGTATGCATGACTGGGGAGAATTTTACAAATCTATATTTTAAAAAGAAGTATCTTTACTCATAATGAGTTAAGATACTTCTTTTTAATTATTTATACTTTGGAATCCATTTAAAATCTCGAACCGCTTTCGCCATATCTTTTTCTTGAGCTCGAGCCAATCCTTGTTCTTGTGCTTTTTTAGCGACCGCTTCTGCTACTTTAATAGAAACATCTGCAACATATTTGAACGGAGGTAACACTGGAGCTCCAGGTTTAGTAATATCTGTAATTCCACTTAATGAGTGTGCCGCTGCACCAATCATTTCATCTGTTAAAAGGCTAGCTTCTGATGCTAACACTCCAAGCCCTAACCCTGGATATATAAGGGCATTGTTAGCTTGACCAATAATGTACTCCACACCTTTATATATAACATTATCAGAAGGAATACCTGTTGCTACAAACGCTTTACCATCAGACCAAACAATCAAATCTTCTGCTGATGCTTCTGCTAATTTAGTAGGATTTGATAACGGAAATATACATGGACGCTCAGTATTTTGACACATAGCTTCGACTACCTCCTTAGTAAAAGTATTCGGCTGTGTCGAAGTTCCTACTAGAATAGTTGGTTTAACAGTTTTAACAACTTCTAATAAATCTGTTAATTTATCAGCATTTGGAAAATTAGCACGGTTTTTAGCAAACGGTTTTTGTTCAGGAGTTAAATCATCCATATCATCGAAGAGAAGCCCTTGTTTATCTACCATAAAGAAACGTTCATATGCTTCTTCTTCAGATAACCCTTGACTTACCATCTCATGTAGTACACGTGATGCAATTCCTGCACCTGCAGTTCCCCCACCATAACAAAGATATACTTGGTCAACTAATTTTTCACCTGTAATATCCATAGCTCCAAAAATACCTCCTAGAGTTACGATACCTGTCCCTTGAATATCATCATTAAATGTTGGGATGTTTTTTCGATATTTTTCCAGTATATTCGCCGCATTCATTCGCCCGAAGTCTTCCCAATGTAAATAAAGTTTAGGGAATAAACGTTCAGCAGTTTGGACGAATTGATCAATAAACTCATAATATCGCTCTCCTCGTACACGTTCATGACGATTACCTAGATAATTCGGATTATTACGTAATTCCTCACGATTTGTTCCTGCATCAATAACTAACGGAAGAACCATAGAAGGATCAATTCCTGCCGCTCCTGTGTAGACCATAAGTTTACCTACAGAAATATCTACTCCATTAACACCCCAATCTCCAATCCCCAATATACCTTCTGCATCAGTAACTACTATTAGACGTATATCACGGTTATCTGCTGCATTTTTAAGGGTTTCTTCTATATTTTCAGGATGATTAATATCTAGATATCCTGCATATTGTGGCTCAACAAAAAGATCGCTATAACCCTCGATAGTATCTGCAATTGTTGGGTCATACACAATTGGATTGAACTCTTCTAAGTGTTGAGAGAATAAATAATAGAAAAGCATGCGATTTGTATTAAAAATCTCCATCAAAAATAGACGTTTTTCTAAATCGTTTACTTTTGTTTGCATTTGCGCATAGGTTTGTGCCGCTTGTTCTTCAATAGTTTGAATATAAGGGGGCAATAACCCAATAAGGTCTAGTTCCTTTCGCTCCTCCTGTGTAAAGGCAGTTCCTTTATTAAGGAACGGATCATTTAAAATGCTATGTTTTTTCATTGGAAAATCCTCCATTATCTATTTAAATCAAAATAGTAAGTTAATCCCTACTAACAAACTGAAATATCCTCAGCTACTCTTCCCTACAAAAAATAAATATCCTCTCTCACCTAAAATGTAACATATAAATTATATATAATCAATATGAAAATAGCATGTAATCATGAAACCAACATTTTCTAAAAAAACACATGTAACTATGATATAATATAGGAGTTGAGGCTAGATAAGATAGCCCCTTTACTCAAAATCTACATTAGCTTAAATATTAATTTTAAATTTAATAATAAATTTTTTATTGAATAATACTAATCAATCCCCGCTCAAGAGTAACTTTACCTCTTAAACGGGGAATTTTTTATATATTTCTCCTATAACTAACCTATTTATATTAGCTCTATACTAATCTTTTTCTTCTTGTCATATAATGAATTGTTGCGATAACTATTCCAACTACTCCAAGATAGGCTATCTGTCCTATAGTTAGGGGATTAAAATGATTTTTCAAAATAAATATATTGGCAAATATCCCCACCACTGCTGCAAATGTTAAGGCTACTAATAGGACTGCTTTATATTTATTGAAAGGTAAACTAACCTTCGTTACCATAAGCAATCCATTTATAAGGGCAAGTAAGAAACAAATAAATTTTACCTGTGCTGGATTATGGATTACAAAATTCGTCAACAGAACGCTTAATACCAGCACTCCTCCTCCTATTACAGCATTTGTTAATATATCGCGCATAAAGTGATCGCTGACTTTATCTTTATTCGATTCAAACGTTAGGAAAAACGATGGAATTCCTATTGTTATTGCTGAAATTATAGTAAATTGAATCGGAATAAACGCAAACTCTAATGCAAAAATTACACTTAATATTGAAAAAGTAATCGAGAAAAATGTTTTTGTTAAAAATAGTGAGGCTACTTTTTGAATATTGTTGATAACACGGCGACCTTCCATAAGAATATCATAGAACACATCGAAATCATCTGTTAAAAAGACAATATTCGAAACACTTTTAGCCGCACTAGTCGCTCCATTCATCGCAAAACTAATATCAGCTTTTTTAAGCGCTAGAACATCATTAACACCATCTCCACTCATAGCCACCGTTTTCTTATGTTTTTGAAGCACTTCTACCATATGTTGTTTTTGCTCTGGTGTTACACGTCCAAAAATATCATTTTCCAAAACTACTCTTTCAAAATCTTCTTCTGATACTTTTGTCATATCAATAGCTCGTGCATCTTCTTTAAATCCAGCCTTTTTAGCAACTCCAAGAACTGCGATATGATTATCTCCACTAATAATCTTGACCGCTACACCTTGTGACTCAAAATACTTAAATGTTTCTTTTGTATTTGCTTTTATCTCATCACTTAGGACAACATGACCAATAAGCTCCATATTGGTTGGTTTATCTACGTTGTCTTTTGTATAAGCTAATGATAAAATCCTAAATCCTTGTTGTTTTAGATTTTCATAGTACTCTGTCATCGGAGTGTCAAAACCTAAAAACTCATACGCTCCAAAAAAGTATGTTCCACCTTCTTCAAGTCTAATATATGAGTATTTATTTTTACTAGAAAATGCTCCTAGCTCTGCCACTTGCCATTTTTTCTCACAGTTTAAATATTTTTTAAGTGCTCTTGATGTTGCATTTTCATCTTCAAAATACGCTAAGTAACTCGAAAGTTTTTCTCCTACTTCGTCATCTATTTCCACTACATTCATATTCCCAGTTGTGATTGTTCCTGTTTTATCAAAACAAAGAACGTCTACTCGTGCAAGTGTTTCTACACAGTATAACTCTTGAACAAGAACTTTACGACGTGCTAGTTTCATCGCTGCAACAGCCAAAGAAACACTAACAAGAAGAATTAATCCTTCCGGAATCATCCCAACAAGAGCTCCTGCACTACGCAAAACGATGTCCACATAGCTACGACCTAGACTTGCTCCTCGAACATATAATAAAATAGCAACTGGTATTAATAAAACGGAAATAACCTTTAATATTCCATCCATGTAATCACGCAATTTTGATGGATATTTTTTGAATGCTTTTGTTCTTTTTGCCAGTTTATTAATATAACTATCATCACCAACAGCAAGAACTTTCACAAGACAACTACCACTTACTACGTTACTACCACTCATAAGTTTATCGCCTTCTGCCTTGAAAATATTATCACTTTCTCCAGTTAATAAAGACTCATCAACCTCTATACTACCATGTAAGACCTCAGCATCAACAGGCACTTGATCTCCGAGATTAAGGTGTAAGTACTCACCCTCTACTATTTCTTCCGAATCTACTTCGACCGTTTCATTATCTCGATTAACACGATACTTACTACGACCTAACAGACTAAGTTCTGCAAGAGCATTTTTTGCACGAACTTCTTGATAAATCCCAATAGCCGTATTTACCGCGATAACTCCTAGAAATAACATATTCTCAAATCTTAAAGTTGTGGCGATAAAAAGCCCTAAAACCAAATTCATGGCATTAAAAAAAGTAAAAATATTAGAAGTAATAATCTCTCTAGTTGTTTTATAAGGTTTTATTACACTAATATTCTTTTTTGAAGTTTTTACTTCTTCACTTGTTAAATACTTCATTTGTCCTCCGATATTCAACTTTCTTCCTTTTATCTTTATAAATCATTTCAAAACTTCTAATCCGTTCTCTAAACGATAACACTATAAAATCTATTATATCATTTTTCCATATACTATTCTAACTCAATAAACTTAAGCAGAGTTAATGTTAAAAATATTTTTGGACTATTGGCTTAAATAAAAAAGTTCCCGCAGATTTCTCTACGGGAATTTTCTTTTATTGTTCTTCAGAAGGTCTTTCTTCTGGCTTTTCTTCTTCAGACGGTATTTCTTCTGATTCTATCTCTTTTGCTTCCACATCTATAACTTCTACTTCTTCTGTAGTTTCAGCTTTTTCTTCAGCTACTTTAGCTTCTTTTGCAGCTTCTTCTTGCGCTAGACGTGCTTGTTCTTCGTAGTATTTTTTATTAACTACTTTATCTAGTTGTTCTGCTTCTTTCTCATCTAAGTCTTTTGGCATTTTTCCAAATTGGTAAAGAGCAACAATTTCTTTTCTATCAATTGTTTCAACTTCGATAAGCGTTTGTGCAATTAGTTCTAATTGTTCTCTATGAGTTTCGATAATATGAAGAACTTTAGTGTAACATTCATTAATAATTTTACGAACTTCGATATCGATTTCTTTTAACATTTCTTCCGAGTAGTTACCAATACTTGAAAGTTGGCGTCCGCCATATGGATCATGGAATGGAGCTTGCATTGGCCCTACAACTTCACTCATACCATATTCTGTAACCATCGCACGAGCGATTGCTGTTACACGTTCGAAGTCGTTATGAGCTCCTGTTGATACCTCATTAAAGAAGATTTGTTCCGCTGCACGTCCACCAAGTAATCCACAAATCTTGTCGATAAGGTCTGTACGTGTTTGGAAGTATTTCTCTTCTTCTGGAATCATAAGGTTGTATCCACCGGCATCTCCACGTGGAATAATTGTAACTTTTTGGACTTTATCGGCACTATCAAGAACCATACCTACGATAGCGTGTCCTGCTTCATGATAAGCAACTAAACGTTTTTCTTTTGGTGTGTAGATACGACTACGTTTCGCTGGCCCACCAATTACTCTATCCATAGCCTCATCTAAGTCAGCTTTTTCTATACTATTTTTATTTTCACGAGCGGCAAGAAGTGCAGCTTCATTCAAGATATTAGCAAGGTCAGCCCCAGAGAATCCTGGTGTTTTTTCTGCTAATGAACGAAGTTCAACATCTTTTGCTAATGGTTTGTTTTTAGCGTGAACTTTAAGGATAGCTTCACGACCGCGTACATCTGGTGTAGACACTTTAATTTGTCTATCGAAACGTCCTGGACGACGAAGTGCATTATCAAGAACGTCAGCTCGGTTAGTCGCTGCGATTACGATAATACCTTTTTCACCATCGAATCCATCCATTTCTACAAGAAGTTGGTTAAGAGTTTGTTCACGTTCATCGTTTCCTCCTCCAACTCCGCTTCCACGTTTACGTCCAACTGCATCAATCTCATCGATGAAAATGATACATGGTGCACTTTTCTCTGCTTCTTTGAATAAGTCGCGAACACGGCTTGCCCCAACCCCTACGAACATCTCAACGAAGTCCGAACCTGAAATTGAGAAGAATGGTACTTTTGCTTCACCAGCAACAGCACGAGCTAATAATGTTTTACCTGTTCCCGGAGGTCCCTCTAATAGGACACCTTTAGGAATTTTCGCACCCATTTTCGTAAACTTACGGTGATCTTTCAAGAACTCAACCATTTCTGCAAGCTCTTGTTTTTCTTCATCAGCACCAGCTACATCTTTGAATGTAACTTTAGTTTCTCCACCTTCAAGTTTTTTCGCTTTAGATTTTTGGAAGTTCATTACTTTACCTCCACCGCCACCTTGCATTTGTGACATAAAGAAGAAAAGTAATCCCATCATCAGAATAAACGGAATAATATTTCCTAAGAATGATAGAATAGCGCCAGTTTTTTCCGCTGGTTTATATTCTACTACGCTTAGTTTCCCATCTTTAGCTTTTTCATTTATTTGTTTTTGAACCTCATTATCAGAAGCTGGAACTAAGGCTTCAAAGTTCTTGTTGCCATCTGATAAAGTTCCTTTTACATTATAGTTTTCATCTTTTCTTTGTAGACTAATCTCTTTTATTTTGTCATCTTTAATGTTTTGAACAAGTTTAGCGTAGTCTAATTTTTCTGTAGTCCCTGGTAAGTCCTGCTGCCAATAAGCAAACAATCCAATCGCAATAACGATTAAGGCAAGCATACCAAGGAAAGGGTTTTGCCTTTTTTTATTGTTCATAATAGACAATGTCCTCCTATTTTCCTAAAAGTATCTTAATTTTAATATATTTTTATCTAAGTTTAATATATTTTAACTTAACTTAAATTCTACCATACGGCACTTTAAATCAAACTAAAATTTTTGACTTTTTTTGACTTTTAATTCTAAAAGTTATTAATGGTTTTCTTTCTTAAGATTAGATATCATTTTTATGAGTAAATTTCTTTTTTCAATACACCTATGTATGGTAGGTTTCTATATTTTTCATCATAATCTAACCCAAATCCAACTAAGAAGGCGTTTGGTGCAACTATACCAACATAATCTGCCTCAACATCAACAATACGAGCTTCAGGTTTATCTACTAGAGATGCACATGTAACCGATGCTACTTTTCGTTCATTCAAATTATTAATAAGTGCTTTAAGAGTTCTTCCAGTATCAACAATATCTTCAATGATGATTACATCTCGTCCTTCAATATCCATACCAATATCTTTCTTAATTTTTACAGTTCCAGTTGAACTAGTTCCACCATGATAACTAGAAACATCAATAAAATCAGTCACTACATGAATATCTATATACTTCATAAGTTCTGCCATAAAAGGTAAAGCTCCCTTTAATGTACAAATAAGAACAGGCTCTTGATCTCTATTTCTATAATCCTCTTCTATTTGTTTCGCAACTCTTTTACTAGCTGCCACAATCTCTTCATAATTAAATAAAACTTCTTCTATGTCTTTTAATAAATTTTCCACTGTTCTATCCTTTCGTTTTTATATAATAATCATATCTTTTGTCTTTATTAATCTTAGTATCTAAACCTATTATTCCAAGCACTTTTTCACCACTACGGACAACTGGGATCTGACTACGAATTTCTTTCGGAATTTTTTCATCAATAAAGAATCTTGAAAGCTTTTTCGAAATATTACCGCGTCGAAGCCTGTCTCCTTGGCGTTTTGTTGTAATAAGCAGCGGTAAGTCTTCTTTATTAAAACCTATCTCTGCTTCTTCATTATTTGTCGTTATTAGAAATTCACTCTGATAAAATTTATAAAGCATATTTTCACAAACTTCATCTATAATCAATTCCATCTTATCATTATAACATTTTTTTTCGATTTTATGAATATATATGACCCTATATTCGCTAACTATTTTCAAATTATTTTTTAAATCATAGCTTTTATTACCGGAATTGTTGAGCAACTGTTCAACTACTTTAAAAAGTGCTCGTTGTGTTACATCAAAAACACCTAAATCTTCCATCAAAATATCTTTTAATAAAAAATATATTTCTTCAGCGCTTAGACTTAAAACTTCAGCTCTTGACAATACTACTCTTTCTTGATTCTTTTCCAAAATATAATTATCTTTATTGGCTAGCACCCTAGTTTTTAACTCATCGTTAATATTTTTATAATACTGGGCAAAATTAATTAAATTATCAAAACTCGCCGTACTAACATCATTCAACAATGGAATAATATTATGGCGAATATTATTACGCGTATAATCAGTGTCAAAATTACTTTCATCCGTATAATACTTCAAGTTATTTTCCTGAGCATACTGTTCCAAAGTTTCCTTTAAAACATTTAATAGCGGACGATAAATAGTTAAGTTCCCGTATTTCCCGTTGTTATCAATCGTCAAATTATAATCCATACTGCGACCTGTTAATAGGCGCATCAAAATATTTTCAACCTGATCATTTTTATGATGTGCGGTTAAAATCTTAGTAATATTTTCTTTAACCGCCATTTCATTAAATGTTTTGTAGCGTAGTTCTCGTGCAAGCATTTCCTCGGAAATATGTTTATCTCGCGCTAGAGAATTCATCTCCAACTCTTTTTTATAAAATCTTATATCATGGTTACTTACAAATTTTTCTACAAACTCCGCTTCTTCATAAGACTCTTTGCGAAGCCCATGATTTATATGAAAAACGACTAATTCTTTGTAAGTATGACGGTATTTTGTTACTAAAAGATGAAAAAGAACAATCGAATCTACTCCGCCAGAAAGAGCTAAGGCAAGTCTATCTTCTTTAGACCATAGAACATCAAAATTCTCAATTAGTTCTACATTACTATTCATCTTAATGCCCTCCCTCTTCTAACAACCTTCGTTCTTTTAAATCCTCAACTAATTTTGAGAATTTTTTACTCGCTTCAGTTGTAGAGGTAATTATATCATCTAATAAGCCATCTGGAACTTTCGGTAGTTCAATAACTTCTTCTTTTTCTTCTGCCAGTTTCGTTAAATTTGATTTTTTCCCACGCCCTACTGAGATTTTCATATTACCTATATATTGTAACTTCTTCAAATCTTTTAGAGTCTTTTGTTTAGGTTCTTCTTGTATATCTTCCTCTTGCTTAGGTTGTTTAGATTGTTTAGGTTGTTCATTAATTTTCGATTCTTTATCTTTTTTAGCACTATCTTGATTTAACTTTTTAGGTTTCTTTTTGTTGTGTTTAGCTTTTGTAGCTTCTACTGTTTTTGGGGTGCTATCTACTTTTTCTTCTTTTTGCGTTAAAATAACCTTATCTTTTTTGATATTTTTTATCTTTGCATTAACTACAAAGCCTTCTGAAAAAATTTCCGTTAGTTTTTTCTTCTTCCCTACATGCATATTTTCCTTTGGTAAGAACGCTCGTTCTCCACTTTCTAACTGAAAATACAAACCATTAGCTTCGACCTTAGTTACTTTCGCACTTATTTCTTTTCTGATATTTTTGCTAACTTTATTACCCATTTAATCACCCCTTTACTCTTCGGCTTTTACTCATGACAATATTATAGCATATTAAGGCGATAAACTCCTTATATTTTATTTTCTTCTGGAAAATTAAAAGAATGAAAGGATTTTTCATTAATCCTCTCATTCTTTTATTCATATTCTATTTTATTTTAAAATTTTTCAAAACTATTCCAAACGTGGTTAAGTTATGTAATAACGCTAGTAAATTAGGTGATAGAACATTTACAAGCCCTAAAAATATCAATGAGCTATTTATAGTAACTGTACCTTTGACATTACTACTCATTTGTGCACGAAGTTTTTTAGAAACATCAGACAACAATAGTAATGAATCAAGAGAATCTGATTGTAAAACTACATCGCTTATCTGTTTTGATAAATCGGCGCTTTCGTTCATAACAATACTAATGTCACTTTCTGATAATGCTGCTGAATCATTCAGCCCATCACCTATCATTAACACACGACGTCCTTGTTCTTTTTCTTTTTTTATATATTCAAACTTCGTTACAGGTGTCATATTAGTATATACTTCATCAAATGTTATATCTTTTAAGATTTTATTGGTTCTAACGTCGTTATCTCCAGTTAATAAGACAACCTTTTTCCCTTTATTTCTAAGTTCAGCTAGCACGGAGTTTGCTTCATTCCTAAGTGGAATATCTATACAAAATATAGAAATCAATTTCCCTTTGTACCCTAAGAATAGCAAATTGTATTGCTCTTGTTTTTCAGCTATAATTCGCTCTTGGTCAACTGTAACTAGAATATTCTCATCTTTTATCAACTGACTACTTCCTATAACAACCTTTTCTCCATCAATATGTGAAACAATACCTCTAGAGGCAATATGGTATAGTTCTGTGTGCATTTCCTCGTGTTCAATGCCATCTTCTTCGGCTTTACTAACAACTGCACTAGCGATAGGGTGGTAAATATGTTCTTCTAAACAAGCTCCTATTTTTACAACTTCCTCATATGAATATTCATAAAATGGTAGTACCTCTCGAATATACGGTCTTGATACAGTTATTGTTCCTGTTTTATCAAAAACAAAAGTATCTATGTCTCCATATTTATCAAGCGTTACTGAGTTTTTTACCACTATTTTTTTATCTATTAAATTTTTTATAGTAGTGAGGTAAGCAACAGGTGTAGATAACTTCAAAGCACAAGAATAATCTACTAATAGAAACGAAATTGCTTTAGCGAACGATCTTGTAAAAAGATATGTCAGTCCCATCGCTATAAAGTTGTATTTTACGATACTATCAGCCAATTTTATATACTTATAGTGGTATGTGTCTTCACGACTTTCTGACTCTTTCATCAATTGAATAAGATGATGGATTCGACCATTAACCTGCGGATTTTCTACTTTAAGTTTAATTTCCCCTTGAACAACTATAGTATTGGAATAAACTTTATCACCAATTTTTTTGGTTACCGGAAAACTCTCTCCTGTCAATGAACTCTCATCAATACTTGCTCCGCCTCCAGCAACAATACCATCAAATAAAATTTCATTCCCCTCAGAAATCAAAATGATATCATCTTTTTTTACTTCTGAGCTTGGTATTTTTTTATTACCTTCATCTGTAACAAGCCAGACTTCTTTGTCAAACGAAGTCAAACTTTTCTCTAGTTCTTTTACAGATTTCTTCTCCGACCAATTATTTAAAGACTCCCCTAATTCTAAAATAAACATAATCGAACTAGCTGTTTCACGCGCTCCTGTTACTAATGAAATAAAGATAGCTGTTGAATCGAGTGTCTCCATGGTAACTTGTTTTTTCGACAATAATTTTAGCGTGTCTTTAAAGTATCTTGAAGCCTTCCACCATATATGGATAGTCCTTAATGGAAGAGGTAAACATAATTTAGACATTGCGCGCCAAAATAGTGCATCCGCTATTATCGTATATGGAGTTTCTTCCTTTTTTAAAACCGGATTTTCATAACAATCCCTGATTTTCTCTATATCTATAAGTTCTAAAAATTTCTTTAGACAATCTTTTTGATTAGTTTTGAAAATAACAGCAAAAGTATATTCATCTTGATAAAACTCAATTTTGTTTATATTTTGAATTTTCTTCGCTTGTTTTTTAAAATATGCTTTTACATCTGGTGTTAGGCGGAAATCCGCTCTAATTCTTGCTCTCCCACTCGATAGATGCAATATTTTAAATTCCATGTTATTTTTCCTCTAATTCTAATAAATTACTTTCTTTCTTCTCTTTATCATATAAATCTTTAGCATCTGCAACTACATCGTCAGCATGTTGCTTAATATTAGAAATAGTTCCTTCTACTCCATCTTTTGCTTTATATAATTTTGATAGAACTACTGAATAACCTTTTTTAGCATCTTTGCTTGATAATAATTTAAGCCCTACTGTTCCAAAAGCTACTCCTCCTGCAAAAACTCCTGGTGTTTTTAATGCTGCTTTAGCACCTTTTAATAATTTGATTGACATATTTAAATCCTCCTTTTTTATATTTTGCTATAGCTTAATTATAACACCTTGAATATTATATGTAAATTAATCAACAATCTCATTCTAATACTATAATTTAATAAACCTAAAAGATTATTTATGTTATAATAACTATGTTAAAGCATAATAAAGTAATTATAACGCAAATTTGATTATATCGGTTATTTTTTAAGCCACTAAACAATTAGATTAACAAGTAAGGAGCAACTTATGATTTATATTATCGGACTTGGACCTAATGATAGTTCAAACATTAAAGAAAATATTAAAAACTTATTATTAAACAATACCTCGGCAAAAATTATCGCACGCACAAAAGAACATCCAGCAATTGATTTTTTAGAACAGAACAATATTTTATTTGAAACTTGCGATAAATTTTATACTGAAAATGATAATTTTGAAAATACTTATAACAACATTGCTAGTTATATACTAGAGGTAGCAGAAAAAAATGATGTTATGTATCTTGTTCCGGGTCATCCTATGGTTGCCGAACTTACTACACAACTGCTTATTAAAAATGGTAAAAATGTTAAAGTTATCGGTGGAGAGAGTTTTCTAGATTCGTGTTTCAACGCTGCACAGTTTGATCCTGTTGAAGGATTTACCCTTGCTGATGCAACAGCTCCTGAAACACTTAGCTCTGTTAATCCGCATAATCATCTGCTTATTACCCAATGTTACGATGATATAACTGCTGCAACTGTTTCTTGTGAACTTATGGAAATTTATCCATATGACCACATTGTTACAATTATTGAGCAAGCTGGGGCTCTTGATGAGCATATTTACACCTCAACACTACAAGAACTTTCTGCTGAAGTTGGAGAACAAGTAAACAACCTGCGTGCACTTTATATCCCACCGCTAAAAAATTCACTAAGCTATAATATTAAAGACTACGCTAGTGAATATAATGACGAAGATGAAATTACTGAAGATAACCTTATTAACAAACTTGAAAATCTAGTATCAAAATTAAAGAAAAATAGTGGCCGTGCTGATGACTACACCGCGGATAATGCAAAAATACTCGCTCAAATCATCAATACTTCACTAGATTTTACTATTGCATGTGACACTTACTACGAACTTAGCGATATTGTTAACGAAATGAAAGAGGATAGAGAAAATGGATAAAGTTCTCGCATTTAGTAAGAAAATTTTGAAAGAAGTAATAGATAAAAATTCGATTGTTGTTGATGCAACATGTGGCAATGGCAATGACACCTTATTTTTAGCACAAAGTGCAGCAAAGAAAGTTTATGTTTTTGATATTCAACAACAAGCGATTGATTCTACATTAAAGCTACTACAAACAAACAACTGCCTTGAAAAATGTGAAGTCATTTTAGATTCACATAGCAACTTTGATAACTATATTAGTGAGCCGATTAAAGCTGTTGTCTTTAATCTTGGTTACCTACCTAATGCAGACCACACAATAACTACTCTTGCGGATACAACTTTACTGGCAATAGATAAATTTCTTACCAACCTTGAAATTAACGGTCGTATTGTAATTGTTGTTTACTGGGGACATGAGAACGGAAAAGTAGAAAAAGAAGCTTTGCTTAACCATTTAACAAAACTTGATCAAAAAGAAGTAGAAGTACTAAGCTATCAGTTTATCAATCAAAAAAATAATGCACCATTTGTCCTTGCTTTAGAAAAGAAAAATAATATATAAAAATCCAATTCCAACTGAAAGGAACTGTAATGCGCGAAATAGAAATAGAATTTAAAAATTTATTAACCGAAGAAGAATATAAAAAGTTATATGCTGCCTTTAACCTAGCGAATAAAGAGCAAATAATCAACAAAAACTTTTATTATGATGATGCAAACGAAAGCTTCAAAAAGGCAAATTCTGCCTTGCGTGTTCGCTATACAAATAACAAAACGGAAATGACTCTAAAAATCAAAGGGACTACACAAAATATCGAAATCAACGTCCCTCTTGATGAGAGTTTCCCGAAAGAGCCAACTGTTTTACCAACCTTACCTAACGAAATTATGAGCGAGTTGGAAAGACTTAATTTAAAAATAAAAACGCCTATGCTAATTCAAAAAATTGAAACACAGCGTTATGAGGTAAAAACTGAAGAGGGGTTATTGGTACTAGATAAAACAACCTTCCTAAAAGATATAGTTGATTACGAACTTGAATTTGAGGCGACTAACTTTGAAAAAGGAAAAATAGCTTTTGAAAATCTTTTAACAGAGTTTGATATTACTAATAAACCTGCTAAACCAAAAATAGCTAGAGCAATGGAGTATAATACTAGGTTTATATAGATTATATCAATAATCTGTATAAATTGTTTAATCGACTACTTTTGATATGCTTGCGATTCTTTATCCCACATCTTTAGAAGATGTTCCGTTACGATAGATTCCTAAATCACAAGCATATCGCATTTTTTCTCTTCATTTCATCTTCAAAATACTTAGATAGATGTCGATTCACTTCTTGACTACATAAAATCAAATTTTATTCCACTAAATCACACTATTTTCTGCTATCTTGTACCAGCTTATTTATACCTCTATAATTCCGACATAGTGCATGCTACTGCAAATCTCTGGTTCTAAATCCGGAAAATCTTTCACTGAAACAGCCCAAATTACATTTCCCTCTAAAATCCCTTTATCCTTACATTTCCTTTGAAATTCGTTTAAATCTGCAATATAGTCTTTTCCTAGCTCACGCACATCGCATAAAGATGATCTAAAAGAAAACCAAAAATCTTTTTTATCTAATTCTTCTAAGCTCATTTCTCTGCAAAAACCACACCTTAAGCTCTCACTCGGCTTAGTTCTCTCCCCTTTTTCCCATTGTTCCATTTCATTTTCATAAAGCTCATTATCCCAATATTGTTCAAAATCACTTTCTTCAAATGTCCCAATCCATACATAATAAGCTTTCATATTTTCTCCTTCACCTTAATCCACAGCTTTCCATAAATTATTATTTCCCACAATTTAGAAAGCTGATCAACCAACGAGCAAACAACCATCTTTTACTCTAAATCTTGCTTAAAAATAAATTTTTCCGGATGATTTCTAATATAGGTATCTTCGAAAATCCCCTCATAATCATAAACAAAGTTATCCGCTTGTTCTAAAAATTCCTCTAGGTTATCATCCATACTTTCCAACGCGTTCCAACGTTCCTCATTATCAAAAGGAATACTTCCTCCAAACAAATCGACTACTTTTTGAAAATTATCGGCTAACTCCGTCATACCAAATAATCTAAAACCTTTGAGCACATCTTCCCAAACTATTCCTGTTGAATTATCTAAAAATTGGAAATGCCCTCCGTTATTAACTTCCATAAAATACCAGTGTATTGCATTCAGATATCTTTGTTCCAAGGTAAACAGCTCAGCTGATTGTAGATATTTTTCATAAGAGTTATATATATATCTATCGTCCAATATATCGGCTCCAGAATATCCCAAATATCTTTAAAATTCTTCACGTCATCTAGTGTAATCTGTTTATATTTTTTATTTTCTTTTAATTTAACTAAATGATTTCTATATTCTTTGTAATGTTTATATGCAAGCGGAAATCTTTCTTCATTGTTTTTGAGTATATTTTTAAATTTATGAAACTCAACAAGTTCCATACACCACTCTATAACCTGATTATCCTTTGATAACTCTATAGATTTCTCCAGCATAGTAAGAGCCTGCAACACCTCATCTTCAACCTTGTAACGATGATTTGATGATAGTTGTGAGTAAGAATATCCATAACGATAATACCAAGCGGCATCACGTTCTTTTTCCGGAATCATATCCAGTATCCTCATAGCATCTTCTAACCTATTATCATTATTGTATGTTTTCGCTAGTATTCCTATAAACTCTGCACTTAAGTTTTGAACTCCAACATATTCCAGAAATTCTATAATACTTTCATAATCATTTTCTTTATCTAATATTGTTATAATTTCTAATCTTTGTTTCTCGCTGCACTTTAAGAAATCTTCATTTGTAATATTATATGGGTTAATTCGCAGACCTCTTATAAAATCTTCGAAATTATCAGCCAGTTGATAAATACGATAATCATCTTCTTGATCTACAAGTACCACTTTAGGCTCACCATCACACCCACATTCTCTATAATCAAGAAATACCATATGATGTCCTGCTGAAATAGTATCAGCTATAGCAATCCCTATATTTGGATACTTCCATTCATTTAGCCAAAGCTCATTTCCTAATTCACCACAAAGCGAGTACAGTTTCGTTTTATCAATACCATAAATACTTTCAATATGAACAACTGTTTCTCTAGTAGAAAAAACTGTAGCAAATGGTATCCCTCCATTATGTTTTTTTATTAATTCTATATAAGACCCCGGCAACTTATACCCTAGCTCATCTTCAATCTCTTTCATTTCTTCATCAGTCGGTTCTTTTCCTACATGAGATTCTAAAGCATATTCACTATCATCCCAAAAAGTTCCCCAATCAAAACCTTCAAATTTCCCCATAATTTTTCTAACTCCTTTTTGTCTTTTTTAACTCTATTAAGCACCTTATAAAATAAGGTATTCTTCCTCAAACTAAAACTTTAAAAATGAAGATAAATTTCTGATTTTGATGCTATATCTTCTGCTTTCTTTAATTAACTCCTCTATCAACTTATCGTTTTTCTTATCTTTTCCAAAAATAATGACTGTTGTTTTACCTTGTTTATTATCGATGTATAACATATATCTCTTTCCTCCCCCACTTCTTCCACGAAAACAAGAAATTCTAATACATTTTATCTCTCTTAATGGAATAATTCTTTTTCTAATAACAAATGCATTATGAATATAAAGCTTCCCGTCTGCTATATGATAAGGTGCAAAAAAATTTCCTTTACTTTGGCGAACAATATTACATCTACGAAAAATAATAAGCATAAATATTACTAAAAGCGTTATTGTCGCGTGTCTAAAAAGCCTATTCTTCCAAATTTCTTCAAGTCCTATTAAAAAATATTCAATCCATTCTATCATTAAAATCATCTCCTTATTAGATATTTCTTACAATTTAACTAGGAATTTTTTGGATTTCCCTTAATCACTCATTATGCAACATTAATCATCTTCAAATAACGACTTGCCGACTTAATACTCCTTACATCTGGCTATAGTATTTAACTTTCTTTTTAACAATATATAATCTAATATTAAAATAAATAATAACAACGGTATTAAATCAAGAATAAAGATAGGTAATACTTCTATAAAAATTAGCAGAACAGTTCCTTTTTTCTCATAAGGTGCACTACCCCAATACCCATTAATAAGTGGCGATACAGCCTCTAAAGTATTATAATACCAACTTGTAAAACTATTTTGATAAGGATTCATTATTACAGACACCGTTAACATAAACATAATAACAAGATATAAAATTCCAAAAACTAACGCTAGTGTTTTTGTTTTTCGAGCAACTTCTGCACAAGTTTCATCCACTTCCTCTTGACTCAAGTTTTGAAAAACTTCGTACTTCTCCCATTTTTTATTAAAAACATATTGATTATATTTGTATAAATAATGTTTTTTTATATCACCTTTCATAAAATTATAGTCCCTCTCTGCTACTTAGAAAAAATCAAATTTTACTCACACTACTGCATATTATAATAAATCCTATTTCTTTATTAAAATTATATCATAAATATTGTCTCTAATCACTGACCACACAATAATTATATCTTTTTAGCAAATTTCGTTGTCAAAGATTATAGACGATATATCTTGTATACAAAGAGAAAAGTAGTAAATCTAAAAAGACTTACTACCTCAGCAAATTATAGCATTTTAATTTCCTAAAACTATAATTATTTTCTTTCTTCTTTTTTAATCTTATAAAATTCTTTAATACATTTAAGTTGAATCTTTTTGTCCTTAGCAACTAACTCTCCATCAATTTGGTAATGTGATTGCGATGTTTCTACTGATAAACTATCCGCCTTTAAAATTCGGACACCCTTTAATTTATCATGTTTATGTAATAACAAGCAGATATAATTATAAACAAATCTAAACCATGTCATATCAGCCATTATCATAATATGAAACTGTCCATCTCGTCCTGTAGCTGTATTAGAAAATCTAATTCCACCACCTTCATACGGTTGAATCATTACATTTAACAAACGTAAATTATCTGTCTCTAAAATATTGTCCCCTACTTGAATTTTGGCATAGTATTTTTTCAATTTTAAAATCGTTATAACTCCTTCAACTAAATAAATATAACTTCCGAAATATTTCTTTAGTCTTGTTTTTTCTACACGATTAATAACATCTGCATTAAAACCAATATCGAATCCTGAACAGAATTTCTTACCATTCACATCCCCTGCATCATACGTATTAAAGACGCTCGAATTCATTAGTTTTATTATACAAGAAGGGCTTCTCTCTAGTCGTAACGAACGTGCCAGATCATTTCCTGATCCTTGCGCCAAGTATATAATATCTTCTCCATGATAATTATTAACAACCTCATTTATTGTTCCGTCCCCACCGATTACAATAATCTGTCTCGAAGAAACCTCAGCCATTAACTTTTGCGCATTTTTACTTTTACTAGTTTTTAAAACTTTATATTCTATTTTTTCTCGATTTAGAATATTCTCAATTTTCTCTAACTCTAATAATGATTTTTTATGTTTTGAATTTACTATTATCTCAATCATCTTCTCAACCTTAATTTAGACAACTGTATAATATCTACTATTAACAGCTATAAACTCCTTTAACTATTTGCTATGTTTATAATACCCCTTACCTAAAACCTATTTCTATAATCCTCAAAAAAAGATAAAAGCCGTCCAAAACTATTTCCAACTTTTATCTAAATAAATACATCAATATAAAATTTAATATAGTAATAAGTCCTTTAAAAATAATATTTACATACCTAATCCCTATAATAAAATTGATGAGTCCCTATTCTTCTTTTAATAATTCATCCAGTTCTTCAGAATGTTTCACTTCTTCTACAAGCGGTTCTCCTTCATTGATTACTGTATCAATACTTAACTTTTCATCATTATTAACTATTAGTCGAGCAAAAATCTTTTCCCCAACCTGCTTTATACTTTCATAATCAATTTTATAATCTTTAATTTTTGATTTCGTTGTGAATGCCAGTTTATCTTTTTCAAAAATAATTTTTTCATATAATCCACGGGCATCAGCTGTCTTAACCGTTTGAATTATTTCTTTATACTTTGGATTATTTTTCATATAAATAACCCCTCCGATAGCTGCAATAAAAGTCAAAGCTCCTAATATTCTTTTTCTCATAAAACAAGCCTCCTTACTCACAATAAAATGTCAATTGGAGATTCCCTTCATCCCTTATCCCCATTGTTTTTTGTTAACTTATATAATATACCTTTTTAAAATTTTTTTCAACTATTTTAAGAAGCTTTTTTACTACACTTATTAGTTCCTAAAAACTTTATCCTATTTTTAAAACCTATTCTCTTTTATATTTTTATTTTTTATACATATCTTTCCGATTACATTACTTTTTTATATTTATTCTGCCAAAAACATATCATTAATAAATAAATTTATTTTTTATTATTTATTGTATAATCTGCGCTATAATTTCTAATAAAACAACAGCAAAACTAAAAATAAAAATCCTTATTTACGAAATTTTTTACTAAAAATATTTCATTTATCAATCTTTGTGTGTTATAATAAAAGTGTAAAAATATTAGGAGGATATTACTTATGAAAAAAACAAATAAAGTCACACTTGCATTATCAAGTATTCTATTAGCCGCATCTCTTGCGGGATGCAGTAGTAATAGCAGCGACGGAGTTGTACGTACTTACAAGGATGGAAAAGAAGCAGATGTAGAAAAAGCTGCTATTAAACTTGTAAAAGCAGTGAAAACTGGGGATTACAACCTTATGAGTGCTGAAGAATTAAAAAAAGCTCTTGACGGAAAAGAAGAAATGGTACTTGTTGATACAATGCCAGCAAAAAGTTTCGAAAAATCTCATATTAAATCTGCAGTAAATGCTGTTTTACCTGTAAAAATAGAAGATGTAAAACCTGAAGAAAAAGAAGCATTCTTAAAAGCTTTAGGTGATAATAAGGACAAAAAAATTGTTCTTTACTGCGGCTTTGTAGGTTGCGAACGTAGTCATGTTGGCGCTGTTATAGCTAAAGAAGCAGGCTTTAAAAATGTTTATAGATTCCCGGGCGGAATTGCCGCATGGGTAGATGCGGGAAATAGCGTCGAAAAATAACACTTATAGTTAGAATTTGTGGATAATAATGAGGACTTAATCACAAATACTCTTATAGTTTAGGGGCATTCCGTTATTATCGTTGGGCAACTTAATTTTATTAATCACCTCGGCGATTCTCGATTGCATAGTCTCCATTTATCCAGAACATAAATTCCGCCTTTAAACCGACAAAACAACAAATTTTGTCGATTTACAAAAATAAGACTAACACTTAATTTAACTTTATCAGTGTTAGTCTTATTTTTTTCTATTATATTTGAAAATATCCTTTTTAAATAACGGAACATTATCAAAATACTCCCCTTTATATAGCGGATGACACTTTAATAATCTTTTTACCGTTAAATAAGTTCCTAAGAAAAACCCAAACCTCTTATAACTTTCTACCGCATACATTGAGCAAGTCGGAGAAAATCTGCAACGAGGTTTTGTATAAGGGGAAATATATTTTCTATATAAGTTAATTAAAAATATACAAATCTTAGCCATTTTTCTTCCTTTCTTTATTCTTATTGTAACAAAATTATCCCTCCGCATTCAAATAATGTACTTACTTTTTAGAAATTATCTTTTACCAAAAAAATCTATTGTTAATAGCACTTACTTACTAAACTATTATTTTACTGATAACAATTCCCAATAACTATTAAGGTGCAATAATCTTTACACCCCATATTCAGAGTGTTATAATTTGAATATAATTATGAAATAAAGGAGATTTTAAAATGAAACATAAACATGAATTAAATAAACTTGTAGCAAACCTTACAGTACTTTATACAAAACTACACAGCTTCCACTGGTATGTAAATGGACGTAGTTTTTATACTCTACATACTGTATTTGAAAATTACTATGATTACACTACAGCAACTTTAGATGAAGCTGCTGAAAGACTATTAGCAATCGGTGGACGCCCAGTTTCTACACTTAAAGGAGCATTAGAACTAGCTACTATCGAAGAAGCAACTGAAAAAGAAACTACTTCAGAAATGGTTGCGGCAGTTTTCCATGACTTCGAATTATTAAAAGCAGATCTTTCTAAACTTATGGAACTTTCTGAAGAAGAAGGTGACCAAGGAACTTCTGATTTTGCTCTAGGAGTTAAAACTCAATTAGAGAAAAATATTTGGATGCTTAAAGCATATCTTGCTGAATAATTAAATTATAAAATTAAAGACTAGACGTTAATAAATAATCTATCCTATCGGAAATGATTTATCTATCAACATCTAGTCTTTTTTACTATTAAAAACTATTTAGCCTTTTGTATTTGCCCCTTGCCTATTTAAGATATTAAGATTTATTGCATCTACATAATATGTAGTTATTTTCCCATCAGCTGTCGTTAAGATAACACTCCACGTAGGTATTAATACTTGGTTTTCTGTTTGAGAAATATAAGTATAATATCCTAACGTTGCTTTCACATTACAGTTTTTGGGAATCAAGTCTTCATGATACAACCTATTAACTGCCTGCATCTGAGCTACCAATGTTTCACTTTTATCTTTCTTTATATTAGTAACACTAGTTAGAGAGAATTTTTTTACATCTCCATTTGAATCAACGTCAAATACTATTCTAGCGTTTTTATTCGCAAAAACTCGAATACCATCGATTTGTTGCTCATAAATTATCTCGTTTCTCTTTGCGCTATAACTAGAAAACGTGTATTCTGAACCAAATTTGAACTTTTCTAATAAAAAGGCATCTAGCTCCGCGCGATAATTCCCTTTAGACACATTTGTTATAGCTGTATCTACACTAACTTTTAAAACAGATGCCTTATCAGAAGTTTCAACATCATACTTCAGGCCCAAGTTATCTTTTTTAAAATCCTTAAAACTAGCTATTGTAACATTGACATAACCTAAGTTTTCCTTTTTACTCGTACTTTCTTCTACAGTTATGTTGTCATTTTTCATAGCTTTTTCTATAATTTCTTTTTCTTGAACTATCTCTGTTTTATGTTTTTGAATTGTGTAAATGTAAGAACCTAGTAGCACGGTATTTAGAACAATGAACAAATAAATAAATAAACTCTTCATTTCCCCCCAGTTCATAGTTTTCCTCCTCCATCTACTAATTCTTTTATTTTCTTAAAGCTTACATATCGGTTATTATATTTTACATACCAGGTCGGCATATAACTAAAACTGTTATTCTCTTTATTATAAGTTTTTTCATAACCTAAAACTATATCCGTTACATTTTTTAAATTAGTATTGTTATAAAGATAGTTGATAACATATTCCGTTTTTTCTACCTCAAAGAGATTCACTTGTTTAGAAGATAGGTATGTTTTCGTTAATTTTTTCGGAGAAGTAAGCCGATATATGCCGTTACTGTTATCTTCGGAGACAATATCCGCATGACCTTCTTTACTAAAAACAATAGACTCCTTATGAGTTTCTTGGAATATAGTAATACCATCAAGAGAGGTCGTTAATTGGTAATTCGTATCACTAGCATAGCCTAACTCTAAGAAATTAACAGTATTATTTATCGCAACTGTTGTACCGACCTCTTTACCTCCTTCATTAGAAGGATTCGTGTAAACTATTCTGTGATTTTGTGATTTTAAGATAGCGTATCCGTCTGTTATCTCATTATCTGAACCAACTCGAACATCATCTTTCTTCACGAAAACATCTTTTGCAAGACGAGTTATATTAACCTCTTCCACACTATACTCATCAATTACCTTTTCTTCATCCGCTTCTTTTAAATAAATAAATTTATTATTCAAACTATATTTAGCATAATCTTTTTTAGTTTCATTGAATTTCTCATTTATTTTGTCATAAACCGCTTCTTTTAACGTCACTTGAAGGTAGTTCTTGTCATCTTTTTTATAAAGATACAACATATTTGGTCTATCTTTTAATAGCGCTATAGTATCAAATTCTAAACTAACATTCGAATTTTCTTCTGAGAAAAATAATGCCTTCACAAGCGCTGAATCCAACGCCTCTTGATAAACTATCGAGATTTTTTCTGAAGTATTATTAGTTGTAATATCCTCTATATTCCTGTTACGGACACGGACTTCAGTACTTTCCCCTTTAGATAATTCTACTAATAATTCCTTTAGTGTTTGTTTGTCTTTAACAGCTTCAACACTAGATATTTTAGTAATAGAGTTAGGTACAATAGCTTCTTCTCGCATACCTGGATATGTTTTCACCATAACGTCTGGAATCAAAAATCCAACTAAATTATTTTTATCCCCTTCTTGAACCTTTTGTTGAGTTCTTCTTGTAAATAATTCATAATCCGGCTTGTATGTTATTATCAAATATGACAGCAATAAACTTGAAAACACTAGACATACTAACAAAATAGATTTAAATCGTTCTCTTTTTCTACCTTTCATAAAAGCCCTCCCTACAACCATTCGTCATCTATTCGTTCACAAGGTAAGGTTACAAAAATAATTGTCCCATAACCCTCTCTACTTTGCGCCCAAATACGACCTTTATGTGCCTCGATAATATTTTTAGCAAGAGCAAGCCCCAGACCTGTTCCTCCCATACTTCTCTGACGACTCTTGTCCACACGATAAAATCTATTAAATATTTTATCAATATGTACTAGCGGTATTCCAACACCTTCATCTTTTATCGAGATATTAACTCTGTTATGATTATAGTTTTGTCTCACACGGATCGTTATATTCTTACCATTAGGAGAATATTTTATAGCGTTATTCATTATATTGTCGAACACCTGAGTAAGTTTATCTTGATCACCCTCAACAAAAATAGGTGTTTTTGAAATATATTTTATGAAATTCTTCTCAGGATGAGTCAGCTCAAACCTAGTCGCAATTTGCTCTATAAGTTTATTAATATCTATAAACTCTTTATCATAGTGCTCTTCTTTAATATCCATTTTCCCTAATTGTAGTAATTCGTTAACCATCCTAATCATTCGATTAGTTTCTTTGTGGATGGTATCAATAAACTGCGGGGCTAACTCTTTATCATTTATAACCCCTTCTTCCAAAGCTTCGATGTAACTGTTCATCGTAGTTAAAGGTGTACGCAATTCATGAGATACCGTCGAAACAAACTCACGACGTTCTTTTTCTTGACGCTCTTGATCAGTTACATCATAAAGAACTATAATATATCCTTCTAACTCTGTTGACATCTGAGTTAAATCTTCTTTTTCTTCTTTAACGATTTTTGAAAATTCCGCACGCAACAATAAGCTTTCATCGGTTTTAGAATTATTAACAAGCAAACTATCTTCCGCCTCAATAATGTCTCCGATATGTTCATATTCAGTTATATTCAAAATTTTCAAAACATCTTTCCCGATGAAAATATCTTCATCGCGTGCACCTATCATATCTTCTGCAGAGGTGTTAATCAAGATTATTCTACCATTATTATCCGTTGTTATGATTCCATCCATCATACTCTCGATAATAGTCGCTAGCTTCCTACGTTCTGTTTCCGTTACCGCTTGTTCTTCTTCTATCCTTTTAGAAATCTTATTAAATACTTTCGCTAAATCTCCTATCTCATCGTTGGTATCTATCCCTACAACCGTGCCATAATTACCCGAAGCCATTTTTTTAACTTGCGAACTCATTTTTTCAATCGAACTCGTAACTGTCTTTGAGGCAACAAAACCTATAATTGTAGTAATCAAAATAGATAGAATTGTTCCTATAATGAAAATTTTTGTTACGCTATTAATATCTTGATAAACACTTTCTATATCCGCCATCAAAGATACTACCCCTATAACCTCATTTCCTTGTTTTATAGGACTGACATAAATCCAAACCCTCTTTCCTAACTCAACGTTGTTTTGGATTTTTTTAGCACTCTCACCTGTTTTTAATACTTGGCTAACCAACGGATCGAATGATCTCTTAGCTAAATATTCATCATTACCATTTTTCGATGATGAGGCAACAATTTTAGAATTACTATCAATAATACTAACAGATAACAGTTTTTGTATATTAAATTCACTAATTAGTTTCGCGATACCACTCTTAGCATTGGCTGAAGCAACATCTCCTTCTATTTTGATACTTTCTCCATCCGTTGATGCACTACCTGCTTGCTTTTCATTATCAGTTTTTTTGCCATCTTTATCTAACTCTTCACGAATATGGTAATTCAGAATTTTTTCTTGTTCAATAATATTTTGTTCAAAGTTATTTATATTAGAAGTTCGCAGTTGTGCTGTAAAAAATAGCCCTATCAGTTGTAGAGCTATTATATTTACAAGAACATAGACAACAACGAACTTAACTCTTATAGACGAAAACCAACGTCTATTAACATTCTTGTAATTAAATAAATTCATTACTCTTCACCTATGAAATATCCTACACCACGACGTGTCATAATATATTCTGGTTGCGAAGAATCAGTTTCAACCTTTTCTCTTAAACGTCTTACCGTAACATCAACTGTACGAACATCTCCGAAATAATCATATCCCCATACCGTTTGCAATAAATTTTCACGAGTTAAAACTTGCCCTGGGTGTTGAGCTAAATAATAAAACAAATCAAATTCACGACGTGTAAGATCGATTTCTTTACCATTTTTCTTAATAACATATGCATCCGGATAAATAACTATATCTTTTATCGCCAGCTCGCTTGTTTTTTCCTCTTCTACATCTTCTTGTTGTTTTGAAACACGACGAAGATTTACTTTAACACGAGCCATAAGCTCTCTTGTAGAAAATGGTTTAGTTACATAATCATCTGCCCCAAATTCTAATCCAAGCACCTTATCAATCTCACTATTTTTTGCAGTTAGCATTATTATAGGTATATTTTTCTTCGCACGAACTTCACGACAAACTTCCATACCATCTTTTTTAGGTAACATCAAATCTAGTAAAATCAAATCAGGATTTTCGCTAAATGCAAGTTCAACCGCACGTTCTCCATCATTCGCTATAATTACATCATAACCCTCTTTTTTCAAATTAAAGTCTAGAATTTTCGCAATCGGCTCCTCATCATCAACTACTAAAATTTTGTATTCAGCCATCCGAGCTCCTCCTTAATTATAAATTATTTCATAGTCTAGTTTTTCTACTTTTTCGCATAGACTCTTCTATATTATATCATTTTTTTTTCTTTTTTTCAGCACCTAACATGTAGAAGATTCGTATAATTAAGTATATTAACAATCTCTTGAAGATTTTTTTTAGTATCTCTCCTTTAATTACACTATCTTGTTCGCTCCCCTGTAAAATATTTATATTCCTCTATTATAGTTAAGCTAAATCTTTACTTTGAATTTAGTTTTTTCTTCTGTTCAATTCCGTCTACTACACTCTGTATAAAGCAATTAAATGTTACATTATAAGAATTTTTATTTAAACTGTTCAAAACAGTTTCACTCTGTAGCGTTGAGTTAATCTGATCACTCAAAGATGATAGGACATCTTTCGATAATGCACCTAGTAATTTAACATCCTCTAACGAAAATTCTTTATATTCTGTAGCAATATTTTTATGATTAACTTCTCCTTTTTCTAAAAGAGCTATTAACGTTTCCTGATTATCCCCTAAAAATCCCTTTATTCCGTGTATTCCAGCATCTTTTATTATATATACATCCCCTAAATAATAACCTATATCTAGCAATTCTGAAATACGTGTGAAAATATCACTTTCAGAAACAATTCTTTTCACAGAACCTGTGAATTCTAATTTTTTCTTAGCAATTTTCTTAATCTTTCTATTATATCTTGCTATTCTTTCAGCATACAAAACTTCATCCATATCTGCAGTCATAAAGATATCAACACCGCCTTTTAAATATAACGGTGCTGCATTATAGACTATAGTTTCTTTAACATTATATTCTAAAGCAACACGCATGGCGATATTTCCACCCAAAGAATGCCCAGTTAAAATAATATTATCCCCATATCTCTTTACCATCCTCTTATAAAATCTATAGCACGGTGAATAATGTTCCCCTTGCCCAAGACATACACCAACAACATCGGCATATAAATCTTTTTCACGATCAAAATAATAGTTTGTTCCCGTATACGCTAAAATATAATTACCCAATTTGGTATTTTTAAATAGACTCCCACTACTACCTGTTCCTTCATCGTAAAAACACGTTACAAATTCTAGTTCTGTTGGAAAACCACCAGTTTTTTTCTCTAATTCAATATAATTAGAAATCATCTTCTTAGAAGTTTTCATTTTTGTCAATGTTTCTATGCGATATACAATAAACGATGCATTACTTGTTAAATCAAAATTTTTTGCCATCAACCTTACCTCCATACTATCGTTTTTATCATACTATACTTCCCGTAATCTAGCAATTGTTAACCTTTAATCCCCTTAATAAATCTCGTTTTATAAGACTAAAAAACCACCCCCTACGAAGCAATTTTCTCTCAATATAATTAGTAACATTTCTTGAAAAATCATTTAAAAATTTACTATATATTTCTTTTGTTTTTTGTTATAATAAGTTTACTACAATTCGGAGGTAAATTATGAAAGTATTATTAGCCTATTCAAGCAAAACTAAAAATACAAAAAAGGTTGCAGAGGCTATCTACAACGAGATAAAAAACCTAGTTGATGTAACTTTATTAGATATAAAAAAACAAAGAACAAAACTACAAGAACAATATGACTTGTACATCTTAGGTGCTTGGACAGACAAAACAACTGCCAACAAAAAAATGCAAGATTTCATAAATGTACAAGATATAAAAGACAAAAAAGTAGCGCTTTTTTTAACTTGTGGTGTCCCACGAGAACACTATCATGCAGATGATTCAATAAACAATTATATAGATTTTATGAAAGAACGCGGTAACGACGTCCTTAAAACATTTGTTTGCCAGGGGAAAATAGACCCTAAGGTACTTATCGTCTTCAAAATATTGTCATGGAAAGACCCTAATTTTATTCACAAAGTCACACCAGATTTGGTAGACATGGTAAAACAATCAAAAACACACCCCGATCAAAAAGATTTACATGATGCTGGACTTTGTTTTAAAGATTTACTACAAACTGAACTTTTTTAAATCAAACCTTAATAAGTCCTAAGGAAAACCTTAGGACTTATTTTTATACAGCATTTCCAGTAAAGTATAAAAAGCACCTTGAACAAATGTCCAAAGTGCTTTATTTTTTATCTAATTATCTTACGCGGATAAATACTGGTCCGCTTCCAACATTAACACTGTTAACTACTGTTTGGTTACCGTTCCATCCACCGTGAATCGCTTGTCCATTACCTGCGTAAACAGCGATGTGAGCAAATCCTAAACCACCATTAGCATAGTATACTAAGTCTCCTGGTTGAGCTTGAGATGCTGGAACTACAGTTCCTAAACTCATATATCCTGCTGGCCAATCATGGAAGTTAATTCCTACAGCTTTAAGAGAGTTAGTTACAAGCATTGTACAATCTTGGATTCTTCCTAATTGTGCCATAGCTGCTTGATAAATTGCTGCTCCTTTATTTGAAGATGCTACTTGAGTTGTAGCCGCTGGAGCTGGTGTAGCTGCTGGTTTTGCTGCAGGAGCTGGAGTTGCCGCTGGAGCCGGTGTAGCTGCTGGTTTTGCTGCAGGAGCTGGAGTTGCCGCTGGAGCTGGTGTAGTTGCTGGTTTAACTGGTTGTTCTACTTTCACTACAGTTTGTGCAGATGTAGTTTGAGTTACAGATGCTTTTGCTTCAGTTGTTGCAGTTGTTTGTGTTTTAGCTGCTGCTGCCGCATCTACTTTTAATACTTCACCAACGTAGATTAAGTTTGGATTAGAGATATTGTTTAATTTAACAAGTTCATCTACTGATACACCAAATCTACTAGAAATTTTACCTAAAGTATCTCCTAAAACTACTGAGTAGTATCCTTCTTGTTTTGCTTGAGCTACTTGGTTAACAGTTGTGTTATAAGTTAATTTATCTCCAGGGAAGATTAATGAACTAGTTAAGTTGTTATCGTGCATAAGTTGATCAACAGTTGTACCATTGTTAATAGCGATATCCCAAAGTGTATCACCTTTTTTAACTGTGTAAGTATCAGCATCAGCTACTTGTGCTAAACCAAAAGCTACTGTTGATACGATTGCCGTTGTTGCTACTAATTTGTGTAATTTACCCATCTAAAATAATTTCTCCTTAAAATCTGATTTCGAGCTAAACGCTCTCTAATAATATTTTCTAAATTTCTATTTTTTCTAAATTGTTATTTCAAAACTTGAATTTCTATACGTCTTTAACTCCATTTAAATACCTTTAAATTTCGTTTTAATTTTGACGTAATACCATTATATGATGTAGAAAAAGTTTTTTCAATACTTGTAACAGTTTTGTAACAATAGTGATAAAAACCTGTCACAAAGCTTTACTATCGTAATTTTCGAGTCATATTTGAGGCATAAAAATTGCACTAATAAATATTTTATTATATAGTTATCGTGTAAGTTTTTTAATGAAAAAAATTATTAATATCACTTGCTAATACACTAATAAGGGAGGCTTTATGACAGATTTAAGTACATCAGTTTCACTCGTGAAATTATCCTTTTTATTTTTAGAAGGGCTGTTGTCATTTTTATCACCCTGCGTTATCCCGATTTTACCTATCTATATCGGAATACTGGCTGGTAAAAAAGAGCAAAATGAACACGGTGAATTGGTTTTTAATAAACGCAATACCATTACAAATACATTATTCTTTGTCTTAGGTATTTGTTCAACATTTTTCATTTTAGCATTTGCAACAAACTTTATTAGCATTTTCTTAAACGAAAATATCAAAACTCTACAAATAGTTAGTGGAATACTTATCGTTTTTATGGGATTACTCCAACTTGGAATTTTCAAAATCGGTTTTTTAAAACAAGAGTTTTCCATTAAAGATAAAGTAAAAAGAAAAGGTAACAAAACTACTCCAGTTTTAGCCTTTCTAATGGGCTTTACATTTAGTTTTTCATGGACTCCATGTATTGGCCCTATCCTAGCAAGTGTATTTTTATACGCTTCTAGCCACACGGGAATTATGAGTATAATTTTGGTATTAGTATATTGCTTAGGATTTATCTTACCATTTATTTTCGTAGCATTTTTCGCAGCTACGTTATTGAGAATCTTCAAGAAACATACTAATATTTTAAAATATACACAAATAATTTCAGGAATAATACTAATTATAATTGGTATATTAATACTAAGTGGTTCTTTCGTATCACTTATGAGATATTTTAATTAAAAAGGAGACTAACTTATGAAAAAATTATCACTATTAGGCGCTGCTTTACTTAGTAGCTCACTTCTTTTAACAGCTTGTTCAAAAGAAGAACCTAAAAAAGAAGATACATCAAACTCTTCTCAAGAAAAAAAAGAAGAGAAAACAACAACTCAGGCTTATAACTTTACTGTAATGGATAAAGATGGAAAAGAAGTTAAACTTAGCGACTTTAAAGGTAAAAAAGTTTATATCAATGTTTGGGCTTCTTGGTGTGGTCCATGTCTTCGCGAAATTCCAGAACTTGAAAAAGTTTATCAAAAAGTAAAATCTAGAGAAGATATTGTCTTTTTATCTATTACTTCTCCTAACGATGAAGTCTTCAAAAATCAAAATCCTAGCGATAAAAGTAAAGATGTTATCCTAGCAAAAGCTAAAGAACTTAACCTTACTTACCCAGTATTATTTGATGTTAACGATCGTTTCTTAATAAATTACGGAATCCGCTCATTCCCATCTCATATTTTTATCAATAGTGATGGTACTATAGCAAATAGATTCCCAGGTGCATTAACTGAAGAAAAGCTTATCAAAGAACTAGAAAAAATGAAATAACATTAAATCGTGAATCTAGCTATTTTAGATTCACGGTTTTTATATATTATTAAAATGTCTACCACAATCGATTCACTATTTTTGGAGTTATCCAGTTTTTATTTAACTTCTTCTTATAACTCTTAATCGCATTATTTATATATTAGTTTACGTAACTCAGGAGAAAAACTAAGAACACCTAAGTTATATTCTTTACTAGATGAATATTTATTTAATATAGTTCCTAAATATAGACTTTCATCTTCATTAATCACTATTTTTACACTAACTCCTCCCATTGGATTCCTATGAGTATAATTATCATCTATTTTGTAACTTTTTATTTTCCCTTCTGGTGTCAAGGCTTTTTCGTCTAGTCCCTTCAACATTTTTCCTATAGCTGCTTTCCCTTCTTCTCCATGCGTTATACTTTTTACTCTATATTTATCGATTTGTATCATTCCAACTATCATCAGCGCTATTATTGCTATTGTGGTTATTATCTTTTTCATTATTTCGACTATTTCCCTTTTTATTTTTATCTATTATACCATACTTTTATCTTAATCATTTATTTAATCATAAGAAATAAGATACTACCTCCTTTTGACAGCATCTTTATTTTTTTAATATTATTATATTGAATATTTTTCAGTTATTTTTTTCCTATTTTACTATACTCCGTTTAAAATACGCTCAATTTTTTCAAAACAAACTCATCGAAGAAGTGTTCTTGAAGCACTTCATGTTCAAATTTTCGGTAATGAATAATCTCTTTATTCGGTAATAATTCCAATAATTTATCTTGACATTTTTTCGGTGTTCTTACGTTAAGATGTGAGTAACCATAATAAACTTGTGCTTCTACTTCTTTTGCATAATTAAGAATATCTATTTCACTTAAACAATCTAACATATAGTCTTCTTTTTGCGGGAAATTACGATTATAATCTCGAATAGCTTCGTAAATTCCCACGTCAGCATTTTCTTTAAAAATAGTTTCAAAATCTATATTTTGAGCGTTTGAGATAAATAATCTTTCTATATCTTTTGTTACTGCATCTGTAACTAAGCCTACACTAGCTCCTTGTCCTATTCCTAAAACATTAATCTCTAATTCAGGAAATTCTTTTTTTAAAACTGCTACTAAATCTATTGCATCTTGATAAACAAAATTATAATATAATTCACCATTTTGATTGTTTAAAAATGGGAAATAAATTGAAGCTGGTTGTCTGTTTTCACTTTGCCCTACTTGCCCTCGAACATGTAGTGAAGCTACTGCATAATCAAGTATTGCGTATCTCCCCAGATTAAGATAATCTTTTGGGAAAGCTTTGTAATCTGGTATTTCTATAAACAAACCTCGCGCTTGTCCTTTAGGAACCATTACTTCTGCGTAAATTTTTGAATTATCCACCGCCGTATAGGTTAATTCATAGTAATCCGCCCTTGGATGATTATCGGCAATTTTGTTCAAATTATATTCAAATTGTCTATTTTTTTCTAATTTCACTAGTTCTTATCCTCCTCTTAGATTTTCTACAATCTAGCATGCAGACTTGTTCCCTTTGCTAGTCTTCCAATAAAAATCTTGCCGTTTTTGTATTAAAGTCCGGTATGTTTTCGTGACCGTATTTTTTATACAAAACCAACTCTTTTTCACAATTCAAATTGTTATACACTGCAAACTGTGTTTCTATCGGACAAATAACATCGATATTGCTAGCTCCAAATAGTACTTTCGACTTTACTCTCGGCGCAAAGTTTTTCGCATCTATATACGCTAATCTATTGAATAGTTTCTCATCATTTTCCCCTGTTGAACTGAACCAGCGTGTATAATAACGGATACTCTCATAGGCGACTAAATCTAAATCAAGATCATAAACTTTTTTCATGTCAGATAAAAACGGATAAAGAATTATACATTTTTTTATATCGTTCAAACCTGCGCACATTGTCGCAAAGCCCCCACCTTGTGAGCCGCCAGCACAATTTATATTATTAGCATCTATCCCCTCAATATCTTTCGCAATACGAATAAGCAAACACATATCAAGAATATTTTTAACATAAATCATATTATCCAACTCATCATCAATACCAGCAACTATATGCCCTGCAACAGTGGTTCCAAGAATACCACCTATATCTTGACTTTTTCCACCTTGACCTCGAAAGTCCATCGCAAAAACCGCATAACCTAACGAAGCATACGCTGTTTTTTCAAACCAGTTTCGATTACATCCTGGATAACCGTGGAAATATAACAAGGCTGGAACTTCACCATTACTCACAGGTTTTATAGATTTCGCATAAATACGCGCTCCATCAAAACTTGTAAAATATAAATCGTAGTACTTTACATTATCGAAGTTTGAAAACTCGACCTCTGTTAGCTCGTAATCCAATGGTACACTATTTATAAATTCTAGCTTTTTATCCCAATAACTGTCAAAATCCAGAGGTCTATCCCAACTTCCTAAATATTCAGTAATATCCATAAAAACTCCTTTCTATTTCGTTCTGCAATTAAATTATAACCGCTTCTTACAAGTATCACAATAATTGTTTTCTAATTTATAAAAAACAGCCCTAAATATTTTAGGGCTGCCTTTTATTGTGTAAGTTTGTTATTTAATCAAATTAATTTATTATTTTGCTTCTTTTACGTATTCTTGATCTTTAGTATGAATAGTAAGTCCTGTGATATTTTTTGTAGATTTGAAGAAGAAACTACAAATATATCCGAATACTAATGAACTTAAGAATGAGAATCCAGAGAAGATGAATGGACTTTGTTTTGCATAAGTTGTGTAGTCTTGGATATAGTAACAAACTAATCCTGCTACGATAAGTCCTAATAATGCACCAGCTCCATTTGCACGTTTAGTAAAGATACCTAATGCAAATGTTCCTGCTAGAGGCACCCCTAGTAAACCTGTATATTTAAGGAATAAATCCCAAGTTTCTTTTTGGTTAGTATTTACGAAGTACAATGCTGCGATTGTTCCTAATACCCCTGCTATGATAATAATAACACGAGCTAAAAGAACGTCTTGTTTAGCATCTTTACTAGTACCGAAGAAACGTTGTTTAATATCAACAGTGATACAAGCCGAAATTGAGTTTAAGCTTGAAGAAATTGTTGATTGAGCTGCTGCTAAAATAGCTGCGATAACTAATCCAGCAATACCTGCTGGTAATGCAGTTAAGATGAAGTAAGGTACTAAAGCTGTTGTGTTAGCTGCTTTTCCTACTACTTCCGCGTTCATGAAATCCGGTAATTTTGTTACAGCATTTGCCCCTTTGTAGAAACTGTATAGAACTGTTCCCATTCCGTAGAAAATTGGAATAGTGATAAATGCTAATAATCCATTTGTCCAAATTGATTTGTTAGTTTCTTTAATAGACTCTGTAGTGCTATAACGTTGAACAACGTCTTGAGAGGCTGTATATTGTTGTAAGTTATTAAAGATTGACCCTATAAAAATAATTGGAATAGTTGACGCTGTAAATGACCAGCTGAATTTTTGCGCTGTAACGATTTTACCGTTAGCAAGAGCATCTGTTGCAACATTTCCAAAACCACCTACTTGGTATACCCCAAGAATAATAACAAGAATAGCTCCTCCAAGTAAAATAATTCCTTGAATAACGTCTGTCCAAATAACCCCTTCTATACCTCCCATAAATGAGTAGATAACACAAAGTATACCGATTGCCGCACATACTAAATATGGGTTAACTGTTGACACTGAAGTAATTGCAACTGTTGGTAAATAAACTACAATCGCAATACGCCCAATGTGGAATAATGAGAACAAAATACTTCCGATAACACGCATACTTGGGTTGAAACGTTCTTCTAAATATTCATACGCTGTTGTTACATCTAATTTTCTAAAGAACGGAACATAGTAATAAATTAATATCGGAATAATCGCGATAATCGCAACGTTCCCTGCTGCATATGTCCAGTCTCCATTAAATGCTTTTTCCGGTGTTGCCATAAATGTAATGGCAGATAGCGTTGTTGCATAAATTGAAAATCCTACTGCCCAAGAAGGAACCTTCCCTCCTGCTTTGAAAAACGCCTCTGTACTCTCCCCGGCTTTTTTAGTGAAATACATACCTACTCCTAGCATAGCTAGTAAATATAGTGCTAAAACTATACTGTTTAACGTACCAAATCCTACTTTATCCATGGTACCTTCCTCCTATTTTTTAAAACATATTTACTTCTAGGCTCTTCGCCTTATATTTTCCCCTTAACCTATTTACTCCTGCATTAATAATTAAAGATTGTAATCTTTAACTAATTTTTCTACCTCTGCTACTTTTGCTGGGTCGAATACTTTCATAGGTTGTTTACAGTAACCAGCATCGATACCTTTTACTTTTAAGATTTCTTTTAGAGTTTGATATAACCCAAGTTCTAAAACTTTTTCAATTACATCGTTAGCTTGATGTTGAAGTTCATAAGCTTCTGCAACTTTACCTTCTTTAGCAAGTTCGAAGATTTTTTTACTTGTTTGTCCATTTACGTTATAAGTAGAACCGATAGCACCATCTACTCCTGTAATAGCCGCTTGAACTAGCATTTCATCAAATCCTGACCAGATAAGTTTATCTGGGAATCTTCTTCTAAATCTTTCAAGTTGATAGAAATCAGCCGCTGTGTATTTAACACCGATAACTTTTTCATCTTCAAATAATTCAGCAAATTGATCTAAACTAATTTTAACCCCTGTTAAGAAAGGAATGTAGTAAAGAATCATGCTGTTGTCTGTTGCATCGATAATTGTTTTGTAGTAATGTTTGATTTCGTTGAATGATAATGGATAGTAGAATGGAGTAACTGCTGATAATGAGTCATATCCTAATTCTGTTGCATATTTAGCAAGTTCTACCGCTTCGTTTAAGTCTAATGATCCAACTTGAGCGATAAGATTTACTCTATCCCCCACAACTTCTTTTACAAATTTAAAAATTTGTTTCTTTTGAGCAGTATTTAATAAGAAGTTTTCCCCGCTACTTCCGTTAACATATAATCCATCAACTTTACTAACGTTGATATTGTGCTCGATTACTTGACGTAACCCCTCTTCTTTTACCTCACCATTTTCGTCAAATGGGATAAGCAATGCTGAATACAGCCCTTTTAAATCTTTCATTATAAAAACCTCCGTTATTTGCTTTTTAGCTTTTTATTTAACACATTAAATTTTAATACAATTATATTGTAAAACGTTTACTTTTGTTTGTCAAGGCAAAAATTCTAATTTTTTATTTTTTTAAAACCCTTTGGCGCCTTATATTGATAAAGTAGTATCCACTATTACTTCACTTCCATAAATCGCCTTTTAGGTATTTATCTCTCATCGCAATATAGAAGTCAATTATTTAACACATTAAAACACGTTAACTCTTTAAATACTTTTTAGCTATCAACTCCCCTCTGACGTTAATTAGGCATAATAAAAAGCAATGACAAACATCTCTTTGCCATCACTTTTCTCTATTCTATGATTAAGGGTAATTATCTATCGTAACTTCCTATAAGCAGCATATCTCCATCTAACAGACAATCGCTACATTGAGTTGTCAAAATAAAACTATCTCCTTTTTTAATATCATAAACAATATCTTCTACCTTAATACGTCCTTGACCTTCTAGCACTGTGAATAAATTCCCTGTATCGTTTTTTGTTAACTCTGCCTCTCCTGATACTTCGATTTTATAAACACCAAAATATCTTTCTTCTGCAAGTTGCGTTACTTTTATATTTCCAACTTCGTAAACTTCTTGATCTAGCTCAACTTTTTCAAAAGGAACTGTCGTTACATCTTTTGTTTTTTCTATATGTAGTTCACGTTTGTTGCCGTCTTTATCCGTACGGTCATAATCATAAACTCTATACGTTGTATCAGAATTTTGTTGCACTTCATAAATTAAGTTCCCTGCACCTATTGCATGCAAAGTTCCCGCTGGAATATAGAAGAAATCACCTTTTTTTACCTTTTCTCTAATAAATAAACCACCCCATTTTTCTTCATCAATACCACAAGTGAACTCTTCTTTTGTTTTTGCTGTATGACCATAGATTAATTCTGCATTTTCTTTCGCATCAAGAACATACCAACATTCAGTTTTCCCTAATTCACCATTTTCATTTACACGTGCATAGTCATCTTCTGGGTGAACTTGCACAGATAGGTAATCACTTGCATCTAAAATTTTTACCAACAATGGAAATTTATCGTATTTTTTCTTAGTAAAAAGCTCCGGTCTTTTCTCGTAGGCTTCTTTTAATGTTAAACCTTTTAACTCACCATTTTTTATTAAAGAGCTACCATTTTCATGAGCAGCAATTACCCATGCCTCACCTATATTTCCTTCCGGAATAGCGTAGTTGAATTTTTCTAAATTTCTTCCTCCCCATATTCTTTCTGCAAATACCGGTTCTAAAAATATTATTGTATCCATAACTATCTCCTCATCATAAATATTTTCTACATTTTCTCTGCTTTTTTATAATAACATAAAAAAACTATATTGGCTATTCTGTCTCTACCCTTATTTACTAAAACACACGACTTCTAATATTTTAACGATTTATTTAGGCTTCTATACCGGTGATTTTTCTTTCCTTAATCAAAAACTAAAGAAACTATTTCTATTTTTTTATTTTTATGTTAATATATCAATGAAAAACATTTTAAAAATAACCATAATAAAGAGCCTCCGACTATAAGTCCTTATTTATAAACAATTTATTTAGGCTCTGAAATTAAGAAAGTAGGTATTATATGTATTTAGGAATAGATATTGGTGGAACAAGTATTAAATTTGCTGTTTTTGATGATAATTACAAAATTATCCATTACGAAACTTGTAAAACACCTGATAATGTAACAGTAAAAATCACTGACGAAATATTTAGAATCGCTAGCAAGATTCGTGAAAGCTATAACTTCAACGCAGCTGGAATCTCAGCCGCCGGAGTTATCGATAACATAAATATGGAAGTTATTCGTGCAGCTCCGACTATTAAAAACTACGTGGGCACAAACTTCAAAAAAGATTTCGGAGACCGCCTAGGAGTAGATGTTTATGTTGATAACGACGTAAACTGCGCACTTCTTGGTGAGCAATGGTTAGGTGGAGCAAAAGGTCTTGATGAAGTATTTTGTATGGCATTAGGAACAGGTATCGGTGGTGCTTACTACTTAAACAGCTTACCATTCGGTTCTAACTTCGGTGTTGGAGAAATCGGAGCATCTGTCTATGATGTTGAAACTGATACAACATATGAACAACGTGCCTCTACTATAGCACTTGACCGCAAAATTAAAGCTGAAATGTACGACGGTCTTAGCGTTATCGAATTTTTCGATCTTTGTAAACGCGAAGATACTAACGCCCTAAAAATTCTTGATGAATGGCTATACGAATTAGCTCGTGGTATTGTTAATCTTCTTTGTATTTTAGATCCAAAATATATTATCATCGGTGGTGCGGTTTCTGCTCAAGGAGATTATCTTCTTAACAAACTTGAAGCAAAAGTAAGAGAACTACATCCGATAAAAATTAACAAAACTAAATTCTTAGCTGCTTCTCTTGGTAATGACGCAGCTCTATACGGCGCTATAAGCCCATTTGTTAAAAAATAAATTAATTGAAGAAGAAACTTAAATCCTAGATTTAGGTTTCTTTTTATACTGGTACAATTCTCTTTTTCTCATTCCAAATAATCTTTTGTTAAATACACCAACATTTCTTTATATCTCCTCAAAAAATTTTTATTAAAAATTTCTATTTTATCTTTACAAAATTCCCTTTAAATGATATTATAAAATTGAATTAACACATTAAATTTTAGGGGATTTTATTTATATTATTAATTAGGAGGTTTACTTTTGAAAAAATACGAAAAGATTATTAATGATATTATTTTGAAAATACAAACTGGTATGTTTAAAGAGGGAGAACAACTTTATACAGAAAAAGAAATCAAAGAAATTTACAACGTAAGTAGTACCACTGCTGTACGAGTTCTGAATGAGTTGGAAACTGCTGGGTATATTTTTAGAGTCCAAGGTAAAGGAAGTTTTGTTAATAAAACATTAGTTAATAAAAAAGTCTACGTGACAGAAAACAACAACTTCCACAAACACTTTAAAGAATCTGTTTCTGAGCATTCTGATGTTATAGAAGCGGAAATTATTCAAGACAAAGAACTTTGTGCGAAATTAAAAATTAAAAATCAAAAATTACTGAAAGTTGTCCGTATCAAATATATCGGAAATGTTAGTTGGGCTCATCAAACTAACTATATTCCACTTAAATATTTACCAGATATCAATATAGCTGATATAGACGGATTCAAAGAATTGGCAACAATGATTAGAAAAAAATATCGTATCGATATTCACCAAGAAAAATCTAAAAAATACATGAAAGTTATAGTTGATCCACCGAAAAAAGTTGCTGACTTCATCGCAAAAGAAGGCGAGCCTTGTTTCGAGTTCGACAGATATACTTATTTTTCTGACGGAAATATCTTTGAATATGTGAAAATTTATATAAACTATAAATACTACAGCTTAACAATTAAAGATTAAAAGGATACTTGAATTTAGGGATGTCCCTATAACTAAAAATGTTTAACCCTATAAATATATGTTTTAGGTAAAATAGCAACAAAAAAGAGAACTATACTTCAAATAAGTATGGTTCTCTTTTTCTATAATTTCATCTATTTTTCCCAAGCGCGTCCTTCAACGTAGCTTGATTTTTTATAATTTTGTTTTATCGGTTTACTCGGCATAACTATTACTAATAAAAAATATAATAATATCGGACTTCCAAAAGAAAAGATACTCGCAATTAAGAATAACGCTCTTAACAAACTTACACTTATTCCGAATCTCTCACCAAGCCCATTGCATACACCAGCAATCATCGCTCCATTATAAACTTTATAGATTTGTTTTTTTTCTAAAAATTCAAGGAAATTATTCCATATTCTATTTAATGACTCTATCATAGCAAACTCCTCCTCGCCATAACTTTTACACTTATAATTTTTCATTTATCTACTTTAGTGAACTTATTATATATCCGAAACTTAAAATAAAGTTTATAAATTCAATAACTTGCTTTGCTAGCTTTGACATATTTACTCTCTTCGCTAAAATTATACACCTAAAATAAATGCTAATCAATATTTTTAACACGTTTTCTATTTGAATATCACTATATTTTTGAACTTTTTCGTAACAATGAACATTTATATATCTTTTACTTTTTCTATATAGTATAATAAATTAGATATTAATTGATAGTGAATATCAAATAAGGGCATAGATCCCCTATACGAAATAAGTTTATTCTATGTAATTAAAATTTTAAATACTGGTATTTATAATTTTTAAACTATATTTTGCAATATAAGTCAGCTAAGCTTTACTATATTTGTTTAAACTTTTTCGTTGTTTTATAGATCTAAATATATTTAAAAGGAGATATTATGAAGATTGACGGTAGAGCCATGGCGCTCTTTAATATTAAAAAAGAAATTTACCTTGTTGCTTTGTGTAAACTTGTTGCTTTTTGGTGTTCTTTATTTTTCATCTACAATTTTGTAGATTTACTTTTCTATTTATTAGATAACCATTCTAAATCTGGTTTTATCTTAACTTTTGCTTTTAGAACAACATTAAGCTTGGTTATTTACTACTTAGCTACTACTGGAGATAACTTCTTTAGTCACAAGATTTCTAAACAAGTTAGAAATACTTTGCGTGAAGAGATTTACAACAAAGTTGAAAAGTTATCACTTAATTATACGGAGGCTGTTAATACAGGTAGCCTTCTTGTTATGAACTCTTCTTCAATAGTTAATATTGAGTTTTATTTCAACAAATTCGTTCCTCAGATGTTCGCGACATTGTTCATCGTCTTAAGTTCGTTTATTGTTTATGGTAAAATTCATATTCTGCTATTTATCGCAATGTTGGTTCTTTATCCATTAATACCTATATCTATTATGGTTATTATTAAAAAATCAAAAAAAGCCAACAAACAAAACTTTAGTGATTTCCTTAGTTTATCAGAAGTTTTCTATGATAGATTATCTGGTTTCACTACTGCAAAAATTTATGGAAAAGAAGATAATGTAGCTGGCGATGTTGATAATCGTAGTGCGCGTTATAGAAAATCAACAATGGCTCTGTTACGCCATCAACTTAATTCGATTAATGTAATGGATGCGATAACTTACGTTTCGATTTTCGTTTTATCTATTATTGCAATTTTTATCGTGAAAGATCAAAAACTTATTGTCTTCGTTATCGTTGCTACTCTTGAATGTTTCAAACCGCTTCGTGCTTTAGGTGGATTGTTCCATATTTCTATGAAGGGAAATGTTGAGTTAGATAATATCTACAAACTTCTTGATTATCCTGAACAAGAAAAAGACAATAATATTACTCTAACATCTGGAAAAAATATCGTTTTAAGCAATGTAAGTTTTTCTTATAACGAAGATCCGACACTTAAAGATATTAACATGATTTTCAAACCTAGCACAAAAACTGCTCTTGTTGGAGAAAGTGGTAGTGGAAAATCTACTATTATAAAACTAATACTAGGATTAAATTCTAACTATGCAGGAAGTATTAAATATGACACTTTTGATATAGACACTATTCCGGCGAATAAAATGTCTAAAATAGCTACTCTTATTACTAATGATAGCTATCTTGTTCAAGGTTCAATCCGCTCTCACCTTTCTGTCAATAAGAATATTACAGAAGAAGATATGTACAACGCTCTTGAAAAAGTTAATCTAAAAGACTTCGTTGTTGAAAACGGTGGTCTTGATTATGAGCTTAGCTGTGGTGCTAGCAATCTTTCTGGTGGTCAAAAGCAACGTTTACTTGCTGCAAAAGCTATTTTAAAAGACAGTTATATCTACATATTAGATGAGGCTGTTTCTAACATTGATGATTACAGTAAAAAAATCGTTCTTGATGCATTTGATTCAATTAAAAATGGAAAGATTATCATTGTTATTTCTCACGATTTAGAAACAATTACTAATTCTGATAATATTTATGTATTGAAAGATCAGCAAATAATCGAAGAAGGCACTCATGAACAGCTTATAGACAAACCTTCTCTATACAAAAAATTATTTAATGATCAACAACAATTAAAAGAGAAGTTTTTAGCTAAGGAGGTAGAGTAATGACATCACTAAAACAATTAAAACAACTTTTAGCGATTGCGAAAGAGTTTAAGCGACCACTTTTACGTGCGACATTGTTCGGAAGTCTAGGACATCTTACTTTAGTAGTATTTACCTACTTTATAGCATTGTTCTTTATAACAAAAATTACAACGGTAGCGGCTATTTTATTTATTTTAATATTTATTCTAGCGATACTGAAAGGTCTGTTTAGCTATACAGAACAACTACTAAACCACTATGTAGCTTTTAAAGTTTTACACGCATTACGTATTAAAGTGTTAGATAAATTCAAGCGTATTTCTATCGACAGTTTTACAAAAAATACATCTGGGGATTACATGACGATGATTACAACCGATATAGAACTATTAGAGGTGTTTTACGCTCATACTATTACACCATTTCTAATCTATATCGCTCAAAGCTTAGTTGTTAGCACATTCCTACTATTCTTCAGCGTGAAACTTGGCTTTGTTGCTTTGTTTGTTTATATAATTATCGGGCTAGTTTACCCACTTGCTTTTCGTAATAAAGGACAAGAAGTTGGTGAAGGTTATCGTCGTAAACTAACTGCGGTTAATAACAATTCTTCTGAACAAGCCTATGGTATTTTTGAAACTCTTCAATATGATAAAATCAAAGAAGAAAAAGCTAATATCCGCATGGAAACAGAAGAATTAACTCATAGTTCTTACATCAAGAATAAGTTCCTAATAGACTTAAATACTTTAAACGTTATTACTTACAATTTTGGAGTGCTTGGTTTTATTTACTTCGCTACAACGCTTGGTAGCCCTAATACAACTATCGCCCTTAGTGCAATGTTTATCGTATCATTTATTCCTATCTTGTATATGGGAAATCTTGCTTCTACTCTAAGTCAAACTATGGCGAGTGGAAAGAGATTTTTAGAACTTATGAACACACCAGAAGAACCAGAAAACACTGGACAAATCGTTGATTTTAAAGAGTTGAAAGTAGACAATCTTACTTACAGTTATAATAATTCTAACGTTGTCGAAAATCTAAGTTTTTCTGCAAAACGTGGTGAAATCATCGGTATTAGTGGTCCAAGTGGTTGCGGTAAATCAACGGTTGCTAAACTTATTATGAAGTTCATCTCTGATGAGAATATGCACGGTAACATCACTATTGATAACATAAATCTATGCGATATAGATAACCGCTTCTTTAGAGAAAATAGTTCTATAATCTTACAAGACAGCTATCTATTCAACACTTCAATTAAGAATAATATCAGCTTCTTTGACAAAGATATTTACAAAGAGCGCTTAGCTGATTCACTTAAACACACTAACCTTAAAAATTTCGTCGATAGCCTACGCCGTCGCGAAAATGAGATTGTTGGTGAACGTAGTTCTAATATCAGTTCTGGACAAAAACAACGTCTTTCAGTTGCTCGTTCATTCTATAACGAAAGTAAACTTTTAATACTAGATGAGGCAACAGCAAATATTGATATTTTTAGTGAAATCGAAGTCTTAAAAGCGTTAGAAGCAGAAAAAGAAGATAAGATTACTATTATTATCTCACACAACAAATCTACTTTATCAATTTGTGATAAGATAATTAAATTAGGATAAGATTAAAAGGTATAGGTTTTTTACCCTATACCTTTTTAGTTATATCTATATTGTCCAACAGTTATATATTTGGCGCTCTATCACATCTAAATCATGTTCTTCTGTTTCACAAACAACCCCATCAAAGACGATGAACCTCTGAATAAAATATGTAATTAACGCTCCCGCAATAGGTCTCATTATTTCAGGTAATGTCAATTCTTTATTGATTTCTGGATTATTCTGTTTTAAATACTCGAAAAACTCATCCAATCTTCTTTCTTTAAAGACTTCTTCTGCACCTATAATTATCTTTTGTTTTAACTGCTCATTAGTTAATACTTCCGAGAAAATAATCTTTATAATATCTTTATTTTCTTTCATAAATCTAAAACGATCTCTCACTATATAATGAATAATTTCTTTGACAGTTATAGTATTAATATTTTTTACCCTACCTAAAAAATTTGAAAATAATCTTGGTAAAATCGGGGCAATTATTGAAATAAGCAAATCTTCTTTTGTCCGAAAGTATTTGAACACAGTTGCCTGGCTTACTCCTGCAGCTTTCGCTATTTCTAACGTTGAAGTACCATTGTATCCTTTTTTACCAAATAATATTATTGCCGCTTCTAATGTTTTTTTCTTACCAGGTGGCATATCTCCTTCAGCCATCAAATCCAAAGATGACTTTAATATGTTTTCTACCATTTTCTTCTCCTCTCAACTTCTCCTAACTCTACTTCTTTACACTTTTCTATAACGTTTTAATCCTATTATATTTAACGTAATTAAAACTACAAAAAAGATTGTTAAGGCGATAATATCTCCTTTTATATCTAAAAGATTTTTACCTTCCAAAATGATTTTACTTAAACCATCTCCGCTATAAGTTACAGGTAAAACTTTACTTATGTACACCGCCACTTTCCCCATACTTTCAACAGGGACAATACCCGTAAAGAACATCTGTGGTATAATTACCAACGGTATAAACTGCATAACTTGGAACTCTGATTTCGCGGCTGTTGATAGAAGCATACCTAGTGCCAATGCTCCAAGAGCAAGCAGCATATTAACAATTATCACATAAACTAAACTTCCTGCAACTTCTATTTTTAGCAGGTATATAGCAGACAATGTAATGACAATAGTCTGAATTATCGCAAGAAATCCATAAGAGATAGTGTAACCGAAAATAATCTCACTTCTTTTTACCGGTGTCGCTAATAATCTATCTAATGTTCCACTAGTTCGTTCTTTTAGCAAAGCTATACCAGAAATTAAAAATACAAAGAAAAATGATATATATCCGATTAATATCGGTGCAATCTTGTTGAAGAATGTCGTATCTTCACTTCCGTAGTTATAACTTTCGGTTATTTCTGGTTTTTGTTTAGCAAGTGCTAGATTGGGATTAACTTTTTGTATAGTTTCTATAAATCCTTTTATCTCTGCACCGGTTAGACTAGCTTTTAAGACTTGGCGAGCTTGAGTCGTTTTTACAGAATCAGTATTTGCATATGTTACTTCGTACTTGTTGTCTTTATAATATATTACAGTATCAAGCTGTCCATCTTTTAATTTTTTCTCCGCTTCTTCTTTTGTAGTTATACCTTCTAAACTAACATTATCTAGATTTTTCATAACCTCTTCTACTTTTGTCGGTACATCTACCGCACCAATGTGGACATTTTCTACTGTGTCGGCTGAAAAAACTATATTTAACAGCCACATTATAAGTATCGGAGCAATAAACATCAACGCAAAAGTTCTCTTATCTCTAAGCAACTCTTTAAAAACTTTTTTAGCAATAGCTATCGTTCTCATTTTATTTTACCTCCACTGTTAAAAATACATCTTCAATAGTATTTACATTATTCTTTTCTTTTAGATTTTTTGGAGTATCAAAGGCAATTATTTTCCCACCTAAAAGAAGACCTACCTTATTACAAAGTTCCGCTTCATCCATAACATGCGTCGTTATTAAAATGCCTACCCCATTATCGCGTTGTTTATAAAGCTCTCTCCAAACCTTTCTACGCAAAGCAGGATCTATACCTACGGTTGGCTCATCTAATACTAATAATTTTGGTTTTCCTAACAGTGCAATCGCTAGAGATAAGCGACGTTTCATCCCACCAGAATAATTTTCTACTTGTTTTTTCAGATCTGGTGTTAAATCCACCACCTCTGCAACATAACTTATTTCTTCTTTTAATTTTTCTCCTTTTAGGTTTTTCATCTGTCCAAAAAATTCTAGGTTTTCATAGCCGGTCAATGCTTCATATAGCGCGTCGCTTTGCGCCATATAACCTATATCTCCTAATATCTTTCGTTCCGGCATTATTTTATCTAAAACGAGCGCTTTTCCCGTATCTGCTTTTTCCATACCTAACATAGTTTTTATCAATGTAGATTTCCCTGATCCGCTCGGCCCTATTAAACCTATTATCTCAGATTTTTTTAGCTGAAAATCTATATTATCCAAAACCTTTTGTTGACCAAAACTTTTGCTTAGCTGAGTTATATCTATAAATCTATCCATATTAATCACCCTTTCTTTATTTATATTTGAACTTATTTTTCGGTGAGTAAACACTCACCTTTATTTTAAAAAATTTTTGACTTTAGTTTTTTAATAGCTCTAAAATCAAATTACACAACACCTATTTATTAGTAATTAAATCTATTATTAAAAACTGTGCGTTATTATGTTTTATCTTTCACTTTCATTATAGTGAGTAACTGCTCACCTGTCAAGTGGCAAATTAAAATTATAAGCGCTATTTCTTTAATTAGTCGCCTCCTTAACTGCCCCTCTTCAGTATAATAAAAAAAAACAATCCCAAGTATAGTTTTAACTTTAGAGACAAGACTTTTATTAAAGCTTGTCTGGTAGTTAAAATACTTGAGATTGTTTGTTTTCTAATCTTATTTAGTCTCTGTAATATTTACAGTTATTTCACCTTTACTATTACGTCCTAGTGTGTATGAATAACCTTTTTTATTCTCTTTTATTAAACGAGCAATTTTTGCTTCTGCATATTTTTTAGCTTCTTCTGAAGTTTTAAATGTTCCAGATGTTGTTGTAGAAGGTGTTTTATCATCTTTCTTATCGCTTGAATTGTTATTGTTACTATTATTTGCACGTCTATTATTTGATGTAGCGTTGTTATTAGATGATTTATTCACAGATGAATTAGAGTTATTAGAATTTTGACTTTCACGATATTTTTCTTCATCACTTTTTTCTTTAGATGTAGATGATTTTGAATCTTTGCTATCCTTTTTATCTTCTTTATCTTTTGATTTAGATGTCGATGTCGTATTATTGTCTTTTTTCTTACTCGCATTATCCCCACCAGAGAAATAACTAATTCCTAAAAATAAAGCACTACACAGAAATATCGCTAGAACAATTCCCCATAATACCTTTAATAATCTATTGTCTTTCATTTTTTATCAATCCTTTGTTTTTTTATATTAATATTATAATACTCTTTTGAAAAATTTGCTACTATTTTTTCACCATTTTCCGTATATAATCCTAACACTTCTACGTTAAGTTTAATTAAAAACTCCTCCATGAAATCTCTTCCTAAAAATTTATTTTTCATGAGAAAATCATCCTATCCCCTTCGATATGTTTAGTGTCAGAGGCCAAAGACAAATAACAAATAAATATATAAAGGAGATTTTTATTATGAAATTACTTAAAAAAACATTACATTTAAACTATTCAGAGCCGAAAGGTGACAAACAAGTTGTTAAAAGTTATTCATTCAATGTTAACGCTGATACTGACGATACTAAACTTAAAGAAGTAGGCGATGAAATCGCGAAATTAGTATCTAAAAACATTGATAATACTACAATTAATACAAAATCACTAATTTAATAGAGGAGAATTATTATGGAAAAAACATTAAATATTTTTTTTACAACTACAAATAAAAAAACTTATCATATTACTTTAGCTCATCCTAAAGATGGCTTAACTAAAGAAGTTATCCAAGGTGTCGCTCAAAAAATTATTGACGCACAATGCTTTAACAGTGATAAACATACTCTTGTTGCTTTCAAAAAAGCAACTTATGTAACTCGTGAAGAAAACGAGATTCTATAATTAAGCAAAAAAGGTGCGATATCTATCGTACCTTTTTTATGCGCACATTATTATTTAGAAAAGTATTAAAGAAAAAATCATAAATTTTAAGGAGGGTTTTTTATGGATATTTTGAATTTTATCAACACCGTAGGTTTCCCTATTTTTGTTGCTGTTTTTTTCTTATTAAAACTAGATAAAACTCTACAAAATATCGGAAAAAGTGTGAATGATTTGACCGAAATTATCAAAATAAAACTTAACACTAAAGACTAATTTTTACTCTTACATATAGTCAATTTATAGAGTTAGTTCATTCCAATAGATTATTTATTAAGGAGGCTTATTATGGCAACACAACAAACAATGGTTAATTGGGCAAAAGATCAAATTTATAAATGGATAGATATGGATGGTGCTTATGGAGCGCAGTGCGTTGACTTAATTATGGCTTATGTCAAAAACTTCGCAAACTTTCGTGTATCAGGCAACGCTATTGACTACTTAACAAACTCCCTTCCTAATGGATGGCGTCGATATCGTAAAGGAGAAGCTACCATCGCTCCTGGAGACATTGCAATATGGCACTGGGGCTCATGGGACAAATATGGTCACGTCGGAATCGTTATCGATGTGCGTAGTAATATTATTACTTCTGTTGAGCAAAATGTTGATGGTACTCCAGAGCGTGGTGGAGCTGCTAAAATTATGGCACGTGACGATACTTATCTTGTCGGTTTTATCCGTCCACCTTATGACACTGATGAAAGTTGGACAAGAATACCCGAACAAGGAAGATTTATAGTTGAAGTTACAGAAATTAACGTTCGAACAAGACCTAGTATTTTTAGTCAAAAAGTCGACTCTTACACTACTGGAGAAAAAGTTTTTTATGATAGTTATGTTATTAACGAAGGTCTAATTTGGATTAGTTATATTTCTTACAAAGGCGAACGCCATTATATTGCTACCGGCGCTTGTAAAAATGGAAAAAGAATAAGCAACTGGGGACGATTTTTACAATAATTCATATAAAATCATGCAAAACAAAAAAGAAAGATACTCTTACCTATCTTTCTTTTTTAATATTTACCCCCTAAAGGTCCCTGACCACCAATTATTAACCCTACATTATGTTGATGAAAGATTATAATTCAATAGAGTCCGCCTTAGCGGCCAAGAATCTTTAGGTAAGGGGGTTTGTTAAGGTGTTTTTTATAAAAAAGTCAATGATTCTAATTAACTTTTGAAAATACTCAAAATTTTTAAATTTACTGTTTTTCTCTTATCTCTATATTAAGTGTATCAAAGTTTTTATAATAAATCAACAATTATTTATTAAAATATTTCGTTTATTATATAACTGTTTGTAGTTTTATATTTTGTTCTTTAAACTAAAATTAAAATATTAATAATCATCTTTACTTTATGTATACCTTAACGAAATAAAGTTTCTTTATTTTTTCTACTTTCTTGTATTTTTGTTTTTATGTAAATAATAATAATTTTTAAAATAAAACAATATGGTTATTTTTCTTTTTTTATGTTTTATTGATAACTTATCTCTATTTTTCTTTGTTTTAAGTTTTTTGTTGATTTTATTGAAGGTTTGGTTTAAACTTATTTAATATACAAATATTGTCTTTATTATTTTTTAGTTTTTGGTGGATTACTTAATCTACCTTTTATTGTTTTTTGAGGTGCTTTTATGAATGATATGACCAAAGGTCCTATTTTATCAAAAATTTTATATTTTTCCATTTTCATCTTTATCGGTGGCCTTTTACAAAATCTTTATCTTATTATTGATTCGATTATTCTTGGTCACTATATCGGAGAAAGTGGTATCGCTGTTGTCGGAATAGCTAACCCTATTAATTTTATTGTAATGGGGTTCTTAATAGGTGCGGCTTATGGTTTTGGGGTAATTATGGCAAGAAGTTTCGGTGCTGGAAATTTCAACCAATTTAGAAAATATTTTTTTAACTCTATTGTACTGTCTCTTATTTTAGGGGTTATCTTTACAGTAGTATTATTTTTCGCCAATGAGCATCTTTTAAGCCTTATTAATACCCCTAGCGAACTTTTTGCTGAAGCACACAAATTTTTATTAATTTTGTACTTAGGTTGTGCTTCTACGCTAATTTACAACCTATTTGCAGCTACACTTCGTAGTATAGGTAATAGCCTTACTCCAGTTTTATTTTTACTTCTTTCTGTAGTAATTAACGGGATTATCGTTTTTATTTTTGTTGCCATTCTTAATTTGGGAGTTATCGGAAGTGCTTTCGGGACTATTATCGCCCAAACAACTTCTGCTCTGTGTTGCTATTTTTATATCCAATATAAATATCCCAACATACGCTTAACAAAGAATGATACTATCCTTGATATTAAAAATATGAAAGAATTGTTAGTGCAAGGCGCTCCTATGGGAATGCAATTTTCTTTTACAGGTATCGGTCTTATTATCGTTCAAAAATACCTCAATGGTTTTGGAACAAATTATATCGCGGGGTATAGCGTTGCTATACGTATTCAAAATATTGTAGCGTACATTTTCGTAGCACTTGGAACAGCAATTTCAACCTTTACTAGTCAAAATATCGGAGCTAAAAAGATGTATCGTATTTCTAAAGCTATCCGCTATATGACCATAACTTCAATTTTGGCTGCTATATTTAGCATGCTGGTTATTAGATTGGGTGGCGGGTATTTTATTTCTATCTTTACCGCTGAGCCTAATGCCGAATTAACGAAAGCTGCCTTGATGTATTTTAATAATGTTACCCTTGCTTACATTCCATTAGCTATTCTTATCCTGTTTAGAAACATCTTACAAGGTTATGGTTTCCCTATTACGGCGATGATGGCAGGTATTGTAGAACTTGTTAACCGAGTTATTATCGTTATTCTTTTCACCGATTCACTTGGTTTCCTAGCGATTTGCCTTGCTGATTCTGTTAACTGGGTAATTACAGCAATTTTCTTGCTTGGTGTATACTTTTTCGCAATACGCTACCATAAACAAAAATTCAACGAGTTTTACTAACAAATTTTTTATAAAATACTAGCATAATATGCTGGTATTTTATTTTATCTTCCTTAATCTTTCTAATTATGTTACAATGAAAATAACTTTAATATCAAGGAGAAACGTTATGATTACTAAAGAAATGATTAAAAAAGTTATCGAAAAAGTTAGTGAGGAAAACAAAAAAGAATGTATTAATATTAAAACTCATGCAGATGAAAATCTAACTATCTTCGATAGCAAATTTGGAGGTATTCCTTACCTTCCTAAAGATTTTGAGGTGCCATGTGATTCCTCTTCTAATCATGAGCAACTTGCTCTACTTGCACAAATAAACTGCACTGATCTACCTGAAAACAATATTTATCCTGAGGTCGGCATTGTTCAATTTTGGATTGGTCGTGATGATCTTATGGGTCTTGAAGACGATTATAAAGTAGTTTACTTTGAAAATATCGATAATACTATTACTAGAGAAGAAGTTCTTACTAAATACAAAACCCTAGATCCAGAAGACTATGATCAATATTCTCCATTTAATCCATCAAACGCTGAATTTTCACTAACTTTTGAAAAAGGTGTTTCTTCTATTACTACTGAAGATTATAGATTTGAAGATATAGTAATAAACGCTATTCACGAATTATATCCAGATGAAGAAGTGTCAAATCTTTATTGTGATTTAGATGATGATGTTTATGAATATTTTTATGATTCATTAAGAGGATTAAGTCACGCTATTGGTGGATATCCAAACTTCACGCAGTACGATCCACGTAGTTACAATTCTGAAGAGGGAGAACAGTCACCTTATGATATAATGCTTCTTCAAGTAGAAACCGACTGGAGTAAGGGTCGTGATGTTGAAATTATGTGGGGAGATTCTGGTGTTGGAAACTTCTTTATCTCAGAAGAAAACTTAAAAAATCTAAACTTTGATGATGTCCTTTATAATTGGGATTGTTGTTAGATAAAAAGAAAAAGTGATGAATTTTTTTCATCACTTTTTTTATACCAATTCTATTTTTTCTCTAAATATATCTGGTTTCCCCGCTATTAAATTATAAATACGAGCCACCTTAATATCTTGTGCAAAGTACATGCTGTTAGAGCTGTTTAACACCGAAACTAAAGTTATCTTTTCTTCTTTGTTAATTTCGCGTATCAACCCTGATTTCTCACTTTTTACCGCAAGCACGCGAAATACCTTCGTTCCGAAGAGCTCTTCATAATCATCACGAGTAGTATTTGTTAAAACATGGATTAGCAAGCGTTGGATTTTCTTTTTACTATACCTTTTTGTAATGACTAACTCTACCAATTCTCTATAGTTTTTCGCACTAAGAGCAGCTTCAAAAATTCTATTTTCCAAACCTTCTCTCATGTCATAGATGTTTTTTAATCCATCTCTTCCTAAAGAAATAATTTTATACTTTAATAATTCGAAAAAAGCTTCTTCCGTTGGTATTTTACTAGCTCTAATATCCTCAAGTAGTTCTTTTGATATATAACTTGTTATCTCTTCTGACATAATATTTTTTCTAATTGCAGTAGCGCTAAGGTGCTGTGCCATTTCTAAATTTTCATTATTAAGATTTTGCCCTGTTCTTTTTACCGGCACTAATTGTATATGTGGTGCAAATTTTTTTATCATCTTGTAATAGCTATACGCTAGACTGAAATTGGGGTTATTGTTGGACATTCCATACAACTCGCCGTTGATTTTGGCAAAACTATATCCTTGCTTAAGTAGCTCTCGATATTTTTCAGAAGATATTTCCTGCTGTTTTTTGTATATTTCTTCAAAAACTTCAATATCTATTTCTTCTGTGCCAAAAATCAAATGCGTTATACCAGCCCCATCAAGAATCTCAATACTTTTTCTCGCAAAATCATCACTATAAGCAACACTTCCCAAATAAGGTAAGGCGATGACTAGACTACAACCACTTCTTACCGCTTCCTTGGCACGAGTATAACCGTCTGTAATCGCTACTTCACCTCTTTGGGTAAAATATTCACTCATAACACAAACTATTTCCCCACCAGAGCCGTTTGCAGCTATTAAATTTTGCGCTTGCTCAATTAAATATTTATGTCCGCTGTGAAGAGGATTAAACTCCGCGATTATTCCTATTCTCATCTCTTACCTCCTTTACCTAGATTCTTAAACTAAACTGTCAATCTATAAATCTATATAATAAAGGGATGATCCGCCTGCAACTCCATTTCTCTTAGAAACTTCATCATGGTATCACCCCTTTTAAGTTACTAGTTATCTTTTTTCGCACTTGTATCTTCGAAAATATCCACAGTCCAACCAAGAAGAGTACCATCTTCGGCGGTAACCTTACTGATAGAAAACTGTCTTGGTTTTTTGTCTTCTTTTACCAATCTTTCTATTTCCTTATTACCAAATTCTAGCGCCTCACTTTGAGTTTTAAACACTTTTCCTGTAGTGCCGACTCCTTCATTTTGAGAAACTTTTTTACCGTTATACTCCTTAGTTCCCACATAATTATTTGTTTGATTATTCGCGCCTTGACTACCTACTACATTTCCAGATTCTTGTTTTTCTTGGGTGTTTTGACTATTTTGAGATTTGTATTTTTCCTCATCAGTATTTTTATCTTGTTTTTTATTCGATGTTTGAGCGGAAGATTTTTCCGATTTTTTAGAATCTCCCCCAGCAAAATAACTATATCCTAAAAATACTATGCAAACAACAAATATCGCTAATACAACTCCCCAAAGTATTTTTAATAATTTATTATTCTTCATAATATAAGACCTCTATAAATTTAAAATTCAAGTATATTATACCACTTATTAAATATTTTAGCAAAATTAGATGATATTCCCTACCACCTAATAATTATCAAAAGCATATCCTCTATCTATACAAAATGTTACAAGAAAAAACTATCAAACAAATTCATAACAATTCATTTTGATAATAATACAAAACAACTATAACACACTATAATTGCAACATTTCATCATAGTGTTCCCTAGCGTAATTAATAAATTCATAAATACTTGCCGATATCCTCTTCATTTCAAACGACCCTAACGCTCCTAAATCATTCATATATATAGTATCATCAGAATATTTTTTTATAAAAAATGCTCTATCACCGTCTTGCCCAATCAAGAAAAAATCCGGTTCCCATTCTTCTATTTGATAGGTAGTGTTTCTTTCTTCCAAATCTATCTTTGAATACAACACAACCCCTGTATTCTCTATCAAAAATTCTCCTTCTTTGTCTATTTGCGATAAAAATTCTCTATATATAGTTGGAAATTCAAAGTTAAACTCCTTATTCATAGTAAACTCCTTAATATATTTTACTTACCTAAAAACCTATACTTCATCTTCACTTAACTCTCTAAAGTTTGAAATATGATATCCAAAATAAACTTTTCCCGACTTTCCTATAAATATTCCATGTTCCTTCATATTAGTTATCTCCCCTAAATATATCAGAGGAAGATCATTGTAAAATGGATACTCTTTTGTTATTTTCCCTTTGACAGTAACTAAAGCTTTTTCTCTCAACTCGTCCATTATATATCCTTCCTTAATTCAATCGACCGCTCGCTATTCTGCTACAACTAAAAAAACGCTAATGTGTCTCAAATTTTTCCCAATCAATAACAGATTCAATAACGGGTATCCAACTATCTATTTCAAATTTTTCTTCAATATATGGATTCGTGTATCCATCCAATATTAATACTCCTTTACATCTAACATGAGCCTTACTATCTATTATCTCAACTACCTCCAGATCATATGAGACCATCGGTTCCCATTCATAAATATAAAATGCATCTTCCCTATCAGCACTTTCTTCAATTGTTGTTACGCTAAATGTTTCTCCAGTTAATTCCTCTACCGAATTTTTGTCTGTATCTATAGAATTAATACAAAGCGAGGGGGCTATTTCTTCACCATTTAAATCTCCAGGCGTAAATCCGATATCGACAGACCACGACATACAATCATCTTCTTTAAAGAACATTAGACAGCTACGTCTACCTTCCCAACTATCCTGAAATAAATATTTTTCTCCAATTTTTAGCATTTCTCTATCCTTTCTTCAATAATAGTTTCCTAAAAACCATTCAAAAACATAACAAAATTTTTTATTTTATTCCATTTCTTTTATCAATTTATACGTCTCCTTAAGACGGAGACCTCGTCGTTCCTTACTCGCTGTTATTTCTTCATATATATCATCCAACGTCTTGGCAGGTGCTAAAGTCCACAAAGTATAGTCTTCTAATATGATCTTCCCAATCTTCTCAAACTTATCAAGCAAAAGTCCTAAATCCTTGTGATTAAACCAACAGTCAGTATCAATAGCATATTGTCTATTGTTCATCTTACAAGCAATCTCACTATTTATAAAATCCGTCATAGTAGGTTTATCTTGTTGGAGCAACCTTGTACACGCCAAATGGTATTCTATCTTTCTTGGACTTTGATCTACTACTGAAACAAAAACTACACCATATTGATTTTCAAACTTGACCGCAAGCACATCTCCCACTTTAAAATATGGTTCTTGTTTTATTTTTTTCTTTGAGACTTTAAGCGGCTTAGAATTTACACTTCGCAACTGAACTGCTAACTTATCCAGCACCCTCTGTCTTTGTTTTAACGCCTTACTATCAATCTCTAACCAAAACTCATCAGCACCCTTTTCGATTATCTCCAAAGCTCTATTTTTTATTGCTTCTGGCAAGTGACCTATCTTCCATAAAGAATATGCTACCGCCGTCCAATAGATTTCTGTGTAAAATCCATCTATGCAAAAGTTTTTCTCTTCGTTCAGAATATCTTCGATTATTTTATCGACATTTTCTCCATCTTTATATCTTTCTACTATGGCATTGTAAATATCATACCCATCATCGCTATCTATAATTTTAACTCCATCTATTGCCATAACATTCTCCTTTATCCACTATCGCAATTTTACAACTAATAATACTCTCTTACTTATCTCTGATGCTTCTATCCTTGTCTCCTGTTTGTGTTATGGTAAAATAACTCCGCCTGTTCTTTCGTAAGCAAACCTTCTTTTAAAAGACGGTTTACAAAATTTTCTTCATATCTCTCAAAATCCTCTGCACACCCCACATTTTCAGCAAGAATTAAAAGAGCTTTTTCTATAATTTTTGAGTTTTGTTTTACATTGAGTGCTATCTCTATATATTCACACAATTTGTCCAAAACCTCATAATTTTCCTTATCCGCCTTTGCAAAATCTCCATTCCAATCTATTAAATCAAGCCTTTTTTTGAAATAAAGCAAGTCTCTATCATTCATATTCATCTCTCCCATTCTACTATAATCATTTACCGTTACATCTGTTTTCCATCTCGAACTGGAGGTATACTGAAAAAGACATCCCCTATCTTTATTCTTGCATAAAGAATTTCATCTTTATAATGATATCCCTCAAACGGCGGATATTTGTCCAAAGTCTCCAGTATATCACCGGGCAGACATCTAAAATCATAATCTCTTAATGCTCCTGCCCCAATCAATTTCTCCGTCCTATAGGCTTTAATTTCATTTTTATATTTTTTGTAGAATTTGTCCCGCTCCCCTTCATAGAGCGATAAGTCTCCCTCATCCATCTTGTAATATCGGTCATATCCTGCAATCCAGGAAATATAAACACAAAGCAGCTGTGTTTCTATCTCTGGGCAATACCCTATTGTAAAAAAATTCTTTTTATCTATTTTCTGATTTTCTATGGTTATATTCGGTATAAAATGATTCAATATAGAACAGTCCTTTCTCTGCACATTATTCTACTTATCATGTGAAAAACTTTTATGATTGAAACAAATCTTGGCACATTTTGCTGCTTATAGGAACAAACTTTATCACCTTGTATATGATTCCTTTTTATACTGATACTACCATTGAAAAATCATATCTGTTTGATTCCTGATTCCTTCTAAAAATTCCTCAACTCATCAAATAAGTTCAACAGTTGCTCTTTATCGACTTTCAAGTCCTCCGGTAGTAAGTCTAACATTTCATCAAGCGCGGTATAAATCTCTTCTCTCTCGACAGTTTCAATAAAGTACTTACGTTTATCCATCTTATTGAATCCTTCGGTATACTCCCTTACCAAAGTTTCAACACTTGTCATAGCGTCTTTATCGGAACCTTCTGCAATCTTTACGATTCCCGATCTTGTCTTTCTATATAGAGTAGCCGCCTTTTTTGCATTGGCAGGTGTAATATTCTCCTGTCCGTCCCATGAACGAAACGGATTGTCCAAGTTCTGAGCAAGCCATTCCGGTTTTCTCGGCTTGCTAATCCAAAGATGAAGTCCGTCTTCTTTTCGCTTTTTATAAAGTTTCTTCGTTGCTTTTGCAGCATCCTCCGGCAAACTGTTCATCCAAAACATATACAAATTTGGAAGCCTATCAGGAGCTGGAATATCCTCTGCGGTAAAACCGAACAAGTCCATTGTTGTAAAAACTTCCAACTGCTGAAACTCCGGCAACTTATCAAAATGAACAAGATTTCCCGGTTTTCCCCACAATCTTAACTCTGTAAGTTTTGGGTATGCGTTCAAAACTTCCTCAATATCGAGTTCTTCGATTTTGATAACATGTAATTTCCCTAAAGCTTCCAAGCCTTTCAACTTAGGAATCACTTTATCATATTGTAACAGCAAGACCTCTTCGTTTCCATTCGCCTGTATGTTGCAATCTTTCCTTACTTCTCCCAATAAAATAAGTTGCTCCAAACCGTCATTTAAGATAAGTTTTTCTACCCCTGTCATATCAATTGAAAGCGTACAAACTGATGTTTTAGAGAAATCCAGTTTTGTTTGGTTATGGTTTTTGAGAACCAGTTCATCAATAAAAGGAGTTGATTCCAAATACTCGTATAAATTTTTGTGCCATTTGTTTAATGTTAGATGAGACAAGCAAGGAAAAACCTTTAATTCCATCGCATCTTCAAAAGGTTTCCACTCATCATTCAAACGGTGCTTGGAAATGCCACACTCCTCTCCTGCAAAGATGACTTTTTCTTCGCTCTTATCCGCTTCCTTAAATGCATCTCTCTGTTCTTTCGGTATTTCCTGCCATTTCAGCTGTCTGTAGACCTCATAACCGTTTCCCCATGTTGCGTATGAATTTGTACTCTCATCAGTTAAAGGAGTAACATTTCCAACAAAAGTATAGTTTGTCGGTACATTCACATCAACATTCGATAGATGTATCCCTCGGTTCCAGTACATAAAGTCCTTATAAAGTGGTTGTAAAGAAGATAATTCCTCCTCTTTCAGAGGCTCTTCCCCCGACCAATCCACCGAAAGTATGACCGCCTTTGGGTTCTTATCATTTTCTTCTATCTTTGTAATTTGACAAGCTGTATATTTCTTTAGGTATTTATTATAGACGCAGTACACATCTCCCGCCTTCGCTATCATATCAATTCCTCCTTATATTTGATGAAAGTTTTTCTTTTAGAATTTTAAAATCTGCACTTTAGTATCAGAAGTCATCTTATCTCGTAGCCAAAAAATCATTAAAATCTCTATATTTTATAAAGTTCTGGCTTGTTAACTAATAAACCATATTTTAATTTTGGCAACTTAATTATTTCATTATATAAGTTTTTAAGCTCCTTAGTTGGTCTAAGAGTTAAATGTTCTATATTTTCCAAGCTCAAAATAGGTGTATAATCTTTACTTTTTAATATCCCTGCTAAAAAATTAAAATATCTTAATTGCTTCATATCATTCAAAAAATCAAAAGAATTTACATGAATGTTTTTAGGCGCAAAGCAATCTCCCTCAATCGACAAACTTTCTAAATTTTTAAGATTTGTAAGAGGACTATAATCATTTATTTTTTGAAAATTTTCTATCGATAACGCGACTAAATTTTTTAATTTAGCAATAGGTTCTATACTCTCAACGCTTGCTCCAGAACCTAAGTGTAAATATTCGAGATTTGTAAGATTTGCAATCTTAGAGATATCTGGATAGACACCCCATTTTATATGTAATTTTTTAAGATTTTTTTGGGTGCAAACAGCATCGAATAACTTTTGAGGCATTCTTGTAGAAAATGTCAATTCCGTAAATGCTGTAGTGTTTTTTTGTAAAAAATCACACCATTCCTGCACAACTCGATTCTTTTCTTTTGCAGTTTTGTACTCCGGCGTAAAACTATCTCCTAGTTGAGTACAGTTTATTGTCAATGCTTTTTCTCCGGTATACTCCGATACTTCAACAATACATTTGTTCTCCGGTTCATCACGATGAAAGTAATCAAAACCGTATTTTATTTGCTTTTCATTTAGAATCGCCATATATATCACTTCTCCTTCCATCTCCTACTCCAACTATTTATCTACTTCAGTTCAACCGAACTGATTATCCTATTTTGATTATCATGAAGTTGCTTGTACTGATACTTATGAAAGCTATTCGTAACCTACTCTCTATCAACAACACTCTTCAGCGATATGTATCATAGTAGTTTCATACTGTATGGATCGTTTGTGTCAAATTTCGGTCATACTCACTTCTTCAAAATATTCTTCCAGATGACCATATACTTCCATATCTTCATCTGAACTGTCTCGCAAGACTGCATACTGACGTCCCTTCTCCTCATTGACAAAAACAAAATTATATTCACCGTAATAAGCCTGATATCCTTTGTCAGCTAATATCAAAATTTCCCCTTTTTTGAAGTTGAATATCTCTTTTTTAACACGGTAAGTTTTTCTGACTTCCATCTTCATCCTATCCCTTCTCCTTCAAAAATGCACTGTCATTACTGCCATCAACCTGCAAATGTGTTTTTTTGTGTCAACCCATATCTTCTCTTGCAACAAACTTAACTGCAACAGACTTTACATCATACTCATCTTATGTTCCGAAATCAGAGAATTTCTATTCACGCTTTCTGAAATGACAACATTCTTATTTCGGATTTTTTTCCCATCATTCAGATGATTTGTGGTGACGGAGTACCTCGTCTATCATTTTCTCAATTTCATCATGATACTGCCGTTTGAACAATAATGTTTCTTTTACCGGTATTTCATTTTTTTTCATCCTGTATCAACTGTTCCAAAACAAGTCCAATATCTTCCCTCGCATTGCCGCTCTTTCGTATTTTATAGCAAAGGCAATCAACCGCCCAATAAAACTTTGTTTTTTCTATATGATAGATTTCAATCGGTTTATAACATCTGATGACATGGGAAAATCGAGTTCTCACATCTTCTGTACAATACAAATGATTGTGAATCAAATACAACTCCTGTTTTCCATATAATTTTTCTGCTGTTGCGCTTATCTTTTTTGCAATCAAAGGTCTGACAACAATCAAAATCAGCAATGCAACCATACCCAACAATACCAATAGGATGATATGATTTGTTGTGAACCATAATGTAGGTCCGATAACTACCGACATTGTGATAACCACTCCAAACACAGGAATCACATCTTTTAACAAAAATATCATAACATCAATCGTAATTCTTTTCCTCCAATGATATCCGGTAATCTTATCGTTGTTTCGATTCACTTTACTCCCCTCCTCATATATTATTATTTCACTTTTTTGAATACCTCTCCACAATAACAAACCCATTCGACTTGTATCTTTATCCAATCAATTTACAATAAAATGATTCTGTCTTTCCTCAGCTCTTTTTGACACAAAACTTTTTGAAGTAACAACTACCGTTTTTTTCTTAACAAGACTCAATATGAAAACTCCTATGGAACTCCCATATAAGCATCCGCTTATAAAATCATGAAGAACTAACACTTGATTCAGAACGATTATTAACACCAACAAAATCATTCCAAACAAAATATACTGATTTGTTTTTATCATCATTTTTTCCCTTCAAACAAATTGACTTACATTTCTTCAGCAGGAGCTATCCGATTCAAAATCATTCTTGCCAATGCCTTTGCTTGAACAAAACTTTCTTTACTGAGAACCATCAATACATAGCTGTCGCTACCGACATCCATTGCAGCTAGAATATAGTCTTCCCAACAAGAGTTAAGCACTTTGCTCCATCTTGGGACATCTTCATCTTCATCCAGAATATCCTCATTGATTTCAAGTTTCAAATCTACACTCAATTTTGTAACCGCAGAAACAAAAATATCCTTCCTCGCCTTCCAATCCAACTCGATTGCTCTTTCAGTATTTAACAATTCTTCATAAAGTTCTTCCCATGCACTCCCTATATCTTCCATAGTCTCCGGTTTTACCCTGTTCAAAAATTTCTTAGAAACCTCAAGATTTTCTATCAGTAACTCTGATAATTTGGCAAATGTGTCTTTCACCATCTCATTATCATTGCTAAAAACTTCCGTATAAGTTGATTCTTCAGGAAGAATTGATTTTTTCACAAATAACCTCATCATTTTAACTGCATCACTATAGCTTAAATCAGAGATAACATATTGTTTCCCGTTTATTTGCAGATAGATGTTTACCAGCTCTTCACTTTGACCAACAACAGCCTTCATAGATGTACATCCTTTTACCGCATATGGTGGTGTTACTTCCACATACATCATATATCCATCTTGCATCGCTTTTAGCGAATTGTCAATTCCAATAAGATGAAAACCCTTAGAATTAGTTAAAGGACTTTTTATATGCCATTCTTCATATGTATTAAAGATTGTCTTCTGAATCCAATTATAGGTACTCATAATTCCCCTCCAAAACTCAATTTTTCTCTCTAAATATTTATCAATAGTATACCCCTAAACGATTATTCCTCATACACTCCCAATAAATCCATCAAAATCGCATCCGCCTCTTCTCTTGATAAATCATATTTTTTCATTACCACTTTAATATTCTCGTGAATTACAGCTGAATTTTCAGGGCTTTGGTTTTTATAATCTTCGATGGTACTTATATTGTATTCATATAATATTCCGTCTATCTCCTGTCTTGCTATAACATTAAATGTATCTTTTACAAAATCTCCGTTTTCACCCCTATAATAAGCTGTCCCAATCGGAGAGTTAAGAAACGGGATAATATCATCATCATTGTTCGCAACTACATTTAAGGTATATATTCCTGAATGACTTGGTTCACTCATATACTCCTCATCTTCATCACCTGCAGTAAATCTCCAACCGCTATCTCCTACAAAATCAGGATTTTCACGATACATATAGCCAACCTTTTCTCCATCTACCATAATTCTATCTGTGGCAATACAACCTTCTCCTTCATCCCAATGAAAAAGCTCTTTTATATCTTCTTTTTTTATATTCCAATTTTTTTCCATGGTTTTCCCCCTAAAATTCATATTAATACTTTTCTTAACAAATTGTTATCCTTAAACGATGATTCATTTGGCAAATGTAACTCCACATTGATTTAAAGTTCAACAAAGGACTGTTTTAATTCGGACAATTCCTTTAATTTTCTCTCCAACACCACCGGATTCATTCCATTTTGGACTGCAATTTCATAATACTTACCAAATTCGGGATGATTATTTTGTTTCACAACCGCTAAAAGTTCTGCGAAATATCCCCAAACATTATTATAGCTCCTTGTTGAAGTATAATCTTCTCTTTTCGGCATCCATTGTAGCTTTACAAAATATTTATAAAGTATCTTACTCCATGTTTCTATATCGTCGTCATAACAAAAAAACTTGGCTTCAAACAAACTGCCGAAACGCTTATCCCAAAATTTTACATTATCAGGTAAATACCATGTATTACGAGTGTCGCGACATATCAATTCTATTATTATTTTTTCAAGTATTACAGCCGGTTCTCCTCCTACACAGTCATAACTTCCGACAACCATGCTTTGCGCACCTTCTTCTTTTAATTCTTCATAGGCTGTCTTGCTATCAAGCAAGACCAAAGCAATTTTTGCACGGTGGCCAAATGCTTTTCCCGCACTCAATATCTTATATTTCTCAATCTCGTTCATAGTTCCTCCAAAATTTTTATTTTTTCTTATATTTGTCAATCTTTTTTCAACACTTTCTATCCAGTTCCTCTAAGATTGATTTGCACTTATTCCCCTTGCATTTCCTTTTTATTGAAGAAAATTATTTTCTTGATTGGTAGAACTCCTTATACTTTGGATTGTCATACTGAAAATATCGGTAACCTACACCTTTTTGTTTTAGTAGATTTTCCCATAATTCAAATGCTTCGTCTAAGTTTCCAAGTTCAAATTCATACTTCGCCTTCATGTGTTCCAGCTCAGAATCAAATAAGTGCAACTCGTCATTGTTTTCTATCATTCTATCCAACCAAGATTTTGCCTTTACCATATTGCTGTTTTCTATTGCATATTTAAAAAAGCTTTTTGCATAATTATATCCTTGATTCCATTTTGCTCCCGACTCCGGAAAAGCTTGCCACCCTCGTTCTGCAAGAGCAAATCCTTCCTCAATCTTGTTTTCTCCCATTTTGGTTACAGCATCCTTACCATAAGCAATAACCTCTGCATATCTTTCTTCATCCAACAACATTATACATCCCTCCTTGAATTTTCCCTTCCAGAACAGTTTTAAAACTGGAATTTTATTCCTAAATCATTTCTCTAAATTCAATAAAATATAATCATTATGTTTCTTCCCAAAACCCACGCATCCATTTCTCGGTATTCAAAGGATAAATTTCATTTGCTTGGTTTAGCAGGAATAATATTTTTTCTTTCCGTCTTATTTTTGCATTTTCACTCTTTAAATCTCCCATTCCTTCAACCAGTTTTTGCGCCTTATTCTTTAATCCGTGCCATTTCTGCCAATCTTTAACAGACATTTGCTCCGATTTTTCTTTTAATATCTCTCTCCATAAAAAAATTTTTCTCACTTCTTCAAGATTTTCAGGTTCTCCTAATATTGCTGGCTCTAAATAAATCTCACTTGAAAAGTTAACCTCTAAAAATGATTTTATCTTTTCGCTCACATAAATTTCTTGATTTTTTAAAGAATCAACGATAAAAATGTCTTTTGTTGAGAGCGTAGATTTTACCAACTTTTCTTTTTGCTCATTTTCATCATAATAAGCATATCCCTCCTTCTCTGGGATCAAAGCATATAAGTTTCCTAATGTTTGTGACAAAAGCTCATTATGTTTTCTACGAGTGATATATTCTTCCGCATCCATATCTCCTGAAGGGTACATTTTAGGTTCGCCTGCTGACAAATCCCATGTCTGCCAATCCAAATTGACAATTCTTTCTTTACGAATCTCTACAAAATTGAGATTTGAAAAACCATCCTCCATTATTTCTTTTACATACTCTCTTACTATAATAACCGGACACTCTTTATCATATTGACTTCTGTAAATTCCGGGACAAAAAGGTGCAGTCCTCAACAAACAATGTTCTTTTTTCTTCTTATCAAAATAATAAATTCCTTGCCACAGTATCTCCCCATAAGACGCCCACGGCATTTCTTTATTTTTGAATACATAAATCATCACATATCCTCCTTAAAAACATCTTTGTTGTACTAAAACCTTCCGTTTCATTTTATTCCAGATTCACCAACTGTCTCAACTTTTCACATATCCTAAAACTCTAATTCACTTTACTAATATCAATAATATTTTACCATTTTTTAACCATTTTTTCTAGTATCAGATTCACTGCTTGCTTTAAAAACTTTCATTAAATAGATTGGAAAAGAAAAGACGTTGTATTCTTGTAACATTAACAGCTCCTAATGTACCTGGTTGTGATTTGAAAGTTGAAATAAACAAATATAATAAAGCTGTAGATAAATTGTTTAAGCGTCAAAAGTATAAGCATTCAATTAAAGGTTATTTACAAAAATTAGAAGTGACTTATAATAAAGAAAGTTATTCATATCAACCACATTTTCATATTTTAGTAAGTGTTGATTCTAGATATTTTTTAGATAAAAGAGAATATATAAGACAAAATAAACGGTTAAAAGATTGTCAAGAAATTATAGACGATTATAATACAACTCAAGTAGACACTCGCAGAGTGAAAATGATTAATAATAAAAAGATAGATAAAAGTATATTAGAGTTAACAAGATAGAAACAAAAAATATTTTTTTAAAAAAGAAAAGACGACTAATTAGTCGTCTTTGTCTCTTTTTTTCTTAATAGTTATTGTTATTATTATGATTATAGGTAATAAAAATATTGGATTATGATATATATATTTAAATAATTCCATATAAATTATCTCCTTTATGAAATAAAACCTAAAACATGCGATTACAACTACATATTAACTTATTAAGTATATACTTATATATCTATTTAAAGCATATCATAAAAGTTTAGTGAAAACAATAATGAAATAAGAAAAGATATATTTTTTAATATTATTGTTAAAAATATAGTATAATAAATAGATAAAAAAAACTACTGCCAAGTTGCTTGCGAGTAAGTAAGTGAGTACGGGCGATAAGCCCGCACGCAACAAGGACGAAACAAGCAAAAAACTTAGGCAAGCGTGCTTGGACACGCTTAACCCCCAACTAACTAATAAGCTCTCCATCACTATAGTAAATTCTTTTTTTACTTCAAATTCTATCTACAAACCAGATTTCTTCGTCTCCAAAGCCGTAATATTTTTCATCAACCAACCATTTTTCATCAATTAATCTAAAAGTAAATTTGTGTTTCATATCAATTGTATCTTTATAGCGGATAATAATAGTCGCTCTATCCTCTTTTCCCATAGAAAACTCTAATAAAAACTCTTCATCCTTCAAATAAAAATACTCGCTAGGATTACTGTATTTTTCTGCATATCCTTCTGATAGTAACTTTTCGCTAACTTTTCCTTCAACAATACCTCTAAAGCGATTTTTATATTCAATCATAAGTTCTTGCCATCTTGGATGAATCTGATTAGCAGGAATATTTAATATAGTTTTTTCTACATCCATTTTACGATTACGCATATATATTTCTTCTTCAAGCAAAGTCAATTCCTTTAATAGTTTAAGAAATGATGGGACAATCTCCTCCACCATATTTTCGTATTTTTTAGGAGTATTTGTTATTATAATATCCACTTTTGGTACCTCTACTTTGTTTATCGCTTTAAATATCTATTTATATTATATTATTCTTGAAAAATTATTTCCACCATCAAATTATCTAAATTTTTTTTAGAACTTTATCCATAGATTCTTTAATATCCCGAGTATTACCCCAGAGAGCGTTTTGTCAAGTACTTTTTTATGTTTATGGACGATTTTTTGAAAATTGAGCAACAAAAAACAGCAAACCTATTTTAATTTACTGTTTCTATGTTAGTTTTTATTAAATTATTTGTTATTCAAACAAAGCTTCGTAAGAGTGCACAAAAGAAATAAAACCATCAAATTTTTACTCTGAAACGATATATTTTTTATTCCCCTGTTGCTTTGTAGTATTCATCTGTCCCCACATCATTCCACGAATGACGATCTGCTACTATAACTTTACCAGTGGAGTATTCGTATGCATACATTCCCAAAATTTGTGAATCAGAATTTAATTCATCATCATTTTTCGGCTGATAAAGTACATATAACGCACATTTTCCATTAGAGGATTCACGATCATAAAGAATGTACAACTTTGATGAAAGCACAAGTTTAGGTGTTCCTTTGGCAGTAAATGAAATTTCTGAATTTTCACCTTCTATATTACCCGTCATTAAAGCCACAGCCCGAAGACCATCAATAATCCTTTGTTCCACTAGCCTCTGCTGTGCTTCTTCACGTTCATAGTTTTTATTTACATCACTCTGGCTACCCAACGGAGCAGAAGCAGGTTTTCCATTCGGATAATTGCTGAATTCTACAAGAACTTTACCGTTATCTGCCATATTAATCTTCACTGTATTCCACAAGCCGTGCTCATTCATATCTACAGACAGTGTAGCTACATCTTCTTTCCATGATATTTTATAGGCGCCTTGTGAGATTGCAGCAAACCCATTATCTGGGGATAGTTTTACATCTAATCTACGTACGAGAACAGATGAAGTTCTTTCATACAACCTTATATTGCCTAATGTTAAAAATGATGATTCTTCTGCAACAAGCGAGTATTTCTTATCCGGCGAATTAAACTCATGCCAAGTTGTGACCGCATAATTTCCAAACCATATAAGACTTCCAACCATTAACACGCCTGTAGTCCCAATCCAACCAAAAACTATAATAACTTTTGTGAATTTGCGAATAGCCTTTCCCCATGAATGAATTAGTAAAGAAGATATCCCAATAACAATAAGGCATAAAAATATAAACAGAAAATCATACAGAGTAATCCTACCGATGTGTGTTAAAATATATTGTTCAGTTGCTCGTTCCGTTATAAACATAACAAGATTTAAGACCCCAAAAATAAGCAACAATAATATATATATTTTTTTTCTTACTCTCATTATTATCTGCCTCCTTAATTAATTTTTCTAACTTTTGATGTAGCCGACAAATTCACATTTGTTTCTCTATATTAACCAAATATTATACAACTTTTTTACCCTTTTTCATACTCCTAAATCTTAGCTCTTGCTCTTTATACGTCTCTTTTCTTGTACCTGTAACTCTATACAATCCTTAACTTTTTTAGCTTGTTCAACTTCTTCTCGTATTTCTAAGATTTGATTGTATAGGCTCTTTTTCTCTTTCTTCATATTGGCAACTTCCGATTTCCATTTGGATATATTTTAAACTTTACTTTTTCCTAACTATTCTTTCATATCTTGGCACATTCAAATAAAATAATCTCGGTGGTATATTTATTTTGTAAAAAAGTTTTTGATTTATTGGTTTCTAACTACCATCTTACAGGCACTTATTCACCTTTGGAGTTTTGATAAGATAAAAGTATAATATTATTAACATCCATTTGCACTATCATCACTCAATTCTTATAATTCTTCTAAAAAAATCATATCCCCCATTAATATTATTACCGAGTTCTTCATTGGTATCTTGAAAATATGGTGAAACAGGAAAATATCCCCAAACTGTACCTAATCCCCCACATATATTACGACCACCATCTCCACCTTTATATGAAAATATCCCATTATCATATACAATTTCTCTGTTATATGGATCATCTGCTATATAAAGTCCAAAAAAATTCTCTTTTTCTAAAGAATAATCCCCATCAGAGTCCAACCATTCTATATGCCTTAGGTTCATTGAAAAATCCATATTGTTACCCCAAGGAAAAATACTTCTGCATCCCTTGCCAGCCAGATACTCCCATTCTCTTTTCGTAGGAAGCGAATAACCACTATCCATTATGTCTTGAAATAAATCCTGAAATGTAGTTTCTTTATAACGTTTCCCATACCACTTCCCGTTTTCTAGATATAAACACACCGTTTTAAAAACTGTTATTTCGTCGATTTCTTCCTTTTCGGCTTTTTCAATCATTTTTTTCAACTCTGTATTTTGTTTCAGTTCTTCTTTTGACATATTTACCCAACAGGTTTCATTATATTCCTGTTGTACCAGTAACGGATGTATTACACAATCTTCCTCTTTACTAAAATTGTTATTAAGATACTGTTCTATTTGGAGTAAAATCTCTTTATCAGCCAGTTTCTCTTTTATTTTTTCTGCAATAGCATATTCACTACATATTTCATCTTCATAGCAATCTACAAATACGTAAGCAAGTTCATCTAAATTTTCCTTATTAAAAATCTCATGTAATTTCTTATTTTTAAAATCAATCCCCAACTTGACAGTATCTCCTGGAACAAATATAAACTTGATTCCATCTTTTGAACGATATACTGCTGTATAAGTTGATTTTTCAAAGGCAAAAAACTCTTGAAAAGATATCAATTCTAAATGATAATTCTCTGCAATCTTATTTAACAGTTTCTTTTTATCATCAATGGAAAGTAAGTCATATTGAGGATTATATAATTTTTCTACAGGAATACGATTCATTTATTATTCTCCTTCCTATCGTGTGGTTCTTTTCCTTGATAAATCTTTTATGATATTATACCATATTTTAATCCTATTTTATATGTCTAGCCTGTGCCACTCCACCTATGTTTATCCTCTATTTCCATGTAGCTTCTCTATACAGTCTAATGCTTTTCGGCTTATTCTACATTGTACCCTTTTTTAAGAAATAAAAAAACAGTAAACCTTTTTGATTTACTGTTTTTAGACAAATTATTAATTTTCTCTTAAGCACATAATATATTCATTGATTTTGCTGTTCAACTTATCTTTGTTTTTTTCTAAATCCGGGTAAAAACCAGTTACTCCATATCCAATCATATTATACAACGCTAAGAGACGATACTTATTTCCTTTTTTTATATCATCTTTAACTGAATCTTGTTCTATATTTTTAATCATACACGCAGATTCAAAACTTACTCTGTTCATAATTTTTTGAGAAAATTTCCAAGCAGACTCTTCTGTCTCATCTTTATTTTTAGGTGTTGATCTGACCTTTTTTATTTGTGATATCCTAAAATTTTTATCATCCATTCTTCCATATTCGTCATAGATATGTGCTTCTAATCCCCAAATAAAAAGAATAAAATCCCAGATATTATAGTTAATTGTTATCGGTATATCAATATTGGTGTATTCACATACTTTTAATGCGTTCTCCTTATCGTTGAAAACATATAGCCAATACGCAAGTTCACACAGAGTGGCCATATCGGAATTTTTTGTAAATGAACAGCTTCTATTTAGTTTTTTACAAAGTCTCATAATTTCCTTTTCATCATGTTCCATCATAATATCTTCAAATAACATATATTATCTCCTCAACTTCTAATTTATTTCACTAAATACTTATAATATTATATTATTTTTTATTTGTTTTTCAGTTCTAACTTACTCCCTCTATCTTCGCCCTCTATTTTTATATAATACTTTCGATTTATTCAACTTTTCATCCGTTTTTGAGCAATAAAAACAGTAACCCTTTTTGATTTACTATTACATTAGTTACTATGTTATAACTTGTATCTAGTTGTTTAAGTTAGGCAAACTGGAATTTATCAGATAATAATCTCACCTTCTAACTGTACACTTGATTTATTTCCTCTGAAATTGCTCCACCTGTTGTATAAAAATTTCTGATTTTTTTCTATCTGTGATGATACTAACATTCATTAGTTTGTTTAGTTTTTTCTCATGCAAACCACAAAAAATAGGATTTCTGATTTTAATAATCAGCTTCATACAATTAAACGGATGTTTTCTAATTTTTATTTGTTCTATGTCTTCGAGTTTAAATTTATAATGTAATACACTATTCCCTCTACTTCCATAAGTATAATATTTAACAACATTGTTTTCATAGATTTCTAATTTCACTCCATTTATGAAGAGATAATATCCCATAAAATAAATAAGAATTGGAATGTAAATCAACACCATTACTATAATAATGTTATCTGTAAAATCAGTTCTATAATTTTTTAAATATTTCAACAATATAACCACAAAAAATAGAGATACTATAGAAAAATAGCTTATCATATTAAATTTAGTCTTGTGAGGATATGTCAAAATAAGTTTTGGTTCATCTTGTAAAAAATCTAATTTCATAATTTTTCCTTTAATTTTATCAGTTTCTTCCGTACAAAAAAATTTAAAAAACTCTTTTAAAATTTTTAACTCAAATATTGATAATTGACTAATTTATTTTTATTCTCTTGTAAATTTAATCATTACTTAAACTTCTTAATTCATCAAAAGTTAATTCTTTATAATTCTTAGTTGAATTCAAAACAGAATCCGTTGTTTCAGGCAATCTATCCATAACCTTTTTGATATCTATATCCTTAGGAAATGAAATAATATTCTCCTCTGCATCTTCCCCATTATGTGCTATAAATATAAATTCCCCTGTATCCCAATTTATATCAAAATGATTGTTGACACCAACATTTGTCTCTAAATCAAGTAGCTTTTCTTCCTGATTTATGAAGTTTTCATATATAAATTCAAATAAGGCTTCTTTATTTATTTTTATTATTCTGCATACATTATCTTCCACTTGTTTCTCCTCTTATGTGTACAAAAAATTCTAGTTTATTTTACTCCATATTTACCCTTAGTTTTATATTGGTCTATTTGTTTCTTCTCCTCTTTTAGTCCTCTATTTTCTTGCAATAACATCTTTATATCGCTTCTAACACTTTCAATTTATTGCTTTCCAAATTTGTTTTATTTAATTTAGACAAACCAAAATTTGGTGTTTTGCAAATGAATGTACTTATTATCTATCATAACTTGGTTTATTCAATGAAATTGGATTAGGATTTTTCAATACCCACTGAACAGCAAATTCACAAAGACAATCTGTTATTCCCTCATCTACATCACCTTTAGCTCGAATGCTGGTTGTCAGTTTTCTTATCTCGTTTAACTCGCATTCAGAAAGTGATGTTCCGGATGCAAAATGAACTAACAACGCATCTAACATTTTTTGATAATCCTTATCCCAATTTGTCCCACCATTCCTGTACAATTCATCTCGTATACGTCCTGTTATACGAATAACTTCGCCCTGTACGGTTTTCGCCACTCCGCTAGAAGGAACTAGAAAGTCCCAAAGCATATTGTATTGTTTTTCCCAAGAACTATTTTCTACAATAATCGGGGAAACACCGTCATGAATTCTGCGTTTTTCTACAGGTTCCACCTCAAATAATAAGTAGAGCTTTTTAAGACTTAAATCTGTTTCAGAAAGATAATTCTTATTAAAGTCTTCTCTATGAAACTCAAAATCTTGACCAATTCGCTTAACACTTTCTATCATATCTAACGTAACTTTATCACCTGCCTGCAATAATATATCCGCAATTTCAGCAACTTCAGGAATATTTAAATTACTACAAACAGCTAGACAAGAAGCAAGCGGTGTTTGATCCATATCATTTTTCAAGTAAACATTTGCTCCTTTTTCGACTAAAAATCGAACTGTATTCGAGTGAAAAAAGCTTGCAGCGGTATGCAACGGACTATTTCCGTATCTATCAACTCGTTCGACATCAGCCCCTAACTCAAATAACAATTTTACAGTATTATCTCCCAAAGCAGCGTGCCTATCTAAAGGGCTTCGTCCGTAATAATTCTCAACATTAACATCTAAACCTTGTTCTGTAAGCCAACGAACAAACTCATCAGGAACATTACTATAATGAAGAGCTGTATTTCTCTCACAACGCCCGTCATGTGCATAAAGCTCACATTTTTCATAAACAACCTTAAGTTTTTCTATATCTCCAGCTTTAACAAGTTCTCTAAAGTCTTTCGGTAAAGTAACTCTTTTCTTTTTAACCATATTTCACCCTCCCATAACTTCTAATTTCTTACTTAATATCACACCTGTTTTCTTAGCCTTGTAACTCTAATTCTTTTTTCTTTCACACGTGTTGGTTCTATATTTTTTTTGATAATTTTCCTATACAATTATCAAAATAACCTCTTTTTATGCTGTTGAACTATGATTTATTTGAAGAGACCTTGTAACCATTGTACAATATCATCCGTCGTTTTATCACAGGATAACACCAATCGATTGCAGTCAATTTCATAAAATAATATCACTTCTTTTTCACTTTCAAAAAAAGTTGCTAGCCACATAATAAACTGTGCATGCTCATAAATTCCTTCACCTGAATTAAAGTACTCTATCGCAAACGTACAACGCTTTTTCTCCATTCTTAATTCGAATTGATATTTCTCTGAATAGTTTTCCCAGCAAAGATCATAAAATAACGCAGAATTATTTACTTCAAAACTAGTACCTGGATACTTTATTTCAATGTCTTTATTAAATCTCCTAATATCAAAATTATTGTTTTCCAATTCGTTCAAATGAACAAAGATTGTTACAGACATTTTCATCCCCACCCTCAAACTCTAATTTTCCACTCAATATTATAACTATCGTCTCTTTATTTAGATTGATTTTATAATTCACTTTACCTTAATAAACTCCCTGTTTTTTAATCTGGTAACCCCTCTTGATTATTTTCTCTATCCCTTTATTTTTTCTGTATATTTCTCCTATTCTTTTTTGAATAGCAAAAAATAAAAATTCATTTTATTTTAAATCTTTTATTTTTGATATATTTATATTGCATAGACACAGCCTGCTTCACAAGCCTTTTATCCCAATTTTACAAATGAATCACATTTGAAGTGTTTTTCTTATATATTATATCATGTGATAAATATTTTCCATGTACTTTATTCTGATGTTTTACTATTACTAGTGGCAATACCAATGACTTTATTGCATACATACTAAGCCAAACAATAAAAACATTAAATTGTAAATCTTTCAAATCATTAAACCAAAGTTCATAAAATATCAAAGCGTTCAAAATGACATTAAAACTAGTAGCTATAGTTGCTGATATTATATTAGTTTTAAGTTTAGGATAATAAAACTTTGTAGCATACAACGCAAATAAAGAAATATTATAAATACAAATCGGTTTGTATTTTTTTCTATATATCACAAATGTCTTACGATTATAACAAAAAAACTTACTAACTGTTACCTGATTCCATTGATTAATCCAAATATGACTAACTGAATCTATTTCATCCCAAGGTACAAATAAATCAATTTTTCTTAAATAAACTCCTTCCTTGCAGATGTAAAATTTCCAATTTACAAAAGAAAATATTGCAACAGAAGTAATAAAAATTACAATTCCAGCGTACTTTAAGCTTTCTCTCTCTATAATTAATGTACCATCAAAAAAGTTTATACTTCCTTTTACGCCATCGGATAACACGTATAAAATCGTTATAGCAAGCAACACTATAAATAATATATATCTGTAAAAAATACTGTGAAACTTTATTTTGTTCTCCTTCATGATATATCCTTTCAAACCTTGTGTTTTCAATAAAAAATCTCAATATTATTATACCATTTTTAAGATGTTTTTTTCTACTGCTGGTTTTTATAACTTCTCTATGCAATGAATAAAAGAAAAAACAGTACCTTATTAAATTACTGTTTTTTGAATTACTGTATTCTATTATAGCAACTGGGACTTAATGCATAGATAAAAAATGTAAGGCTTCTTCTCTGATCTCTTTATCATAATATTTATTTTCAGAAACCTGCTTCAACAAATTCAAATAATACTCTGGGTTATCGATTCCATTTATTATACGGTGCATCATCCAAATGGTATGTACTGTGGGCGTTCTTTTTAGCGAAGCAATAAGTTTTTCTTCGTATCCTTTTTTATAAAACGTCTCAACAAAATGTACTATCTCTCCTGGGCTTCCGAAGTAAGTAAGTGGGTGTCTCTCCATTAGTTGAAGTAATGGTTGCACCGAATCTAATTGATTATAATTACTTTCAATATCCTCCATGCATTCATTCATAATCCATTCAAAATCATCACTATCTATATTATCTTCAATTTTTTTAATTATTAATTCTAATTCATCCATATTAATTTTCCCCCACAAAACAAAATTTTTCCTTTTAGATATTTGTTAATATCGTTCCCATTTATTGTTTTAAGTTTCATCTAAAATAATAAACTAATTAACTCGTTAATTTCCACCAACAAACGCTCTATTTTATTTTTTCTATCATTTCTAAATATACTTTCTTTCCAAAGTCATTATTAGCAGCATCATGTCGTTCTTTTAGAAAATGAATAATTTCACCTGTATATTTCTCCGGAATGTTATTAATATTTTGCTCTATAATTCCAACTAATTTCTGTTGTGCTATTTTCTTTGGTGTCATTTTCCTCATACTCATATAATATTCCCAGTGGTTAGGATGCTTTTCAAATCCTTCTAAAAATGGTAGATATATAGCCACATATGCTGATATACCTTTTTGTGAAGAATACTCAAGCATAAGAGTATACATTTCTTCTGTTTCGTTTAATTTATATCTTGTTATCATCATACCTAATGCTGTTATTATATCTATTATGATACTTTTGTTTCCAGGATATTTTCTTGCTAAAACCAAAAGGATATTTGCGAATTTCTCATCTGTGAAATATTTTGCATAAAAAACCGATCCTTCTATTCTCGTCATTTTTTCAAAATTTTTCATAAGATTTTCGATTTCAAATTCGTCTTTTTCTTCCCACTTTTTTATTTCATCTTGCAAATAAATAATTTTATTTATTTTGTCTTGTATTTTTGGATTTATATTTTGCATAACACCTCTCCTTGTTGACTTTTTAGCGTTATATCCTTCCTTAGTTTAACAATTCCACCTTGTTCAACTATTCTTCTGTAATGTTTTGTATTTTTCTTCCTAAGGATAATAAAGTTTCTAAATCTGATAGTTCACTTGTTCCAAAAGGATTCCTAGTAGAAACGCCTGTGATTTTTTTATATTCCTTGCATCTAATTCGAAATTTTATTTCATCTGTATCAGTATATATATCTACACTTAACGCTCTACCCCCTACGTTATATTTTTTATTCTTGATTTCGCAAAACGAAACTACTCCCGATATAATTTCCTCCTCATTTTCCAAAATTCTAATATTTTTACCATAAAGTTCTACAATATAATCTTTTACCAATCTCTCTTGTATTTTTCTTATTAGAAGAAACCCTCCTCCAACAAACACTAATACTAGTAAAAAAAGAAATATTGGATATGCTTTAACGAAATTATTAAGTTTTAAATAAAAGACAGCTAATTGTATTGCCAATATAGGAATCATTATTACCATAGGAAAAATTAAACCGATGATAATATCTGATTTTGCTGTTGTTGCTGTAAATTCATATTTTTTCATATAATATGTGAATAATTATCTTATAATTACCTTTATCTCCTTTATTTTTATATGTTTTTTACTAAAAAATACTCACAGTAATTATACCATGTGTATTTTTTTGAATCAATTTTTCATCTACTTAGATTTGTTCTCTTTTGATAGTTGATTTAGTTTTTTCTTTTTTATTTTAACATGAATTTATTTACCCAATCCATTACTAACCAACCGTACTATTCCTTTATAATTCTTTTGAAATGATTAACTACACTATTTCAAAAACCGCAATTAACACACCTAAAACACCCAAGAACGCCTTATTATCTTTTACTTCTAATCAGGAATCGTTTTGTTAGGTACTTTTTTTGATTCATAAACTCTTTATTTTGGAAATTGAGTAAGAAAAAAACAGCAAACCATTGTGGTTTACTGTTTTAGTGATTTGGGATGATCCTTTTTGGGAAAATACCTTATTATTTTCCTCTATGTTTCTGTCTGCGTTTCTCTTGTTTTAATTCAAATTTTCTTCGGTTTTCTAACTCTCTTATTTGCTTACTTTCTTTTTTTCTTTCCAATTTCATTTCTTCTCTTTGTTTCTGTAATGCTAACTGAGATTTTGTTCCTATACCTACTTGTTTATTTTGTTTTTTTACTTCTCTTTGTAGTCTTTTAGGATTGTTCTTTATTTTTTTAACCTTAACTTCTAGACTTAAACCAAACTTTAAATTTTTATAATTTTTTAAAATAAAATCATATACTTCATAGTCCTTTGGTTCTGCACCAAATACTACTCTACATATTGATAACTTATTTTCTTCTACACGCTCAAAAACACCTATCCAAAATGGATTATCAAAAAAACCGTTAATTTGCCTGTTATTTTTTCCATAACAGATCCCTCCTTAATACTTTATCGAAGAATGGACTACCCGGAGGGGAAGGTTACTTACCTAAATAAAATAATTTAGACGACTGGGCTACCTACCAGTTCTAATATATTTTTAAAAAATATATATTGCGTTTTTATCTTCAAATTATTTTCTTATTATGCCATATTTCACCTTGATTTTATAGCTATACTTCATACGGCTTTTTCTATATTCTATAAATGCTATAAATTGGTCGAATATTCCTGTTTTTATTACAGCAAATTTTGACGATAAAACAAAATTATGTTATACTGGTTATACTAATCATACAAATCATACTTAAAAGGAGGTACTAACATGAAACATCCAGAAGGTAAATATGCTTGGACTGTTAAAGTGGGGGAAAAAGGGCAGTTTGTTATACCTAAAGAAGCTCGCGACGTCTTCAATATAAACCCAGGAGATACTTTAATCGTTCTTGCTGATATAAATAAAGGTATCGCAATCCCACCTAAAAATATGTTCGCACATTTGATGGATACCATTTTCAATCAAGATGAAGAAAAGAGGGATAACTAATGAACGCTATCACTATTGAAAATCTTACAAAAAAATATGAAAATACAGTTGCTGTAGATGATCTTAATTTAACAATTAAACAAGGAGAATTATTCGCTCTACTTGGTGGAAATGGTGCAGGAAAAACCACAACAATAAAAATGTTGTCTTGTTTAATAAAACCTACAAGCGGCGATGCATATCTTCTCGGCGATAGCATCACCTCAAATCCTCATACAATAAAGAAAAAAATCAATATCTCTCCACAAGAAACAGCGGTAGCCGCAAATTTATCAGTGTTAGAAAATTTAAAACTCATTGCTGGAATATATGGGCAAGATAGTAAAACAGCAAATAAGAACGCTCATGAAATAGCGTGTAAATCTGGATTAGAACAAGAACTAAATAAAAAAGCAAAAAAATTATCAGGAGGAATGCAACGTCGTCTTTCTATTGCTATGGCTCTAATTTCAGAACCTCAAATTTTATTTTTAGATGAACCCACCCTTGGTCTTGATGTCTTGGCTCGTCGTGAATTGTGGGCTTCTATCAAATCGTTAAAAGGAAAAGTTACGATAATTCTTACAACTCATTATATGGATGAAGTTGAAAATTTATCGGATCGTGTGGGAATAATGACAAAAGGTCAGTTAACAGCTGTAGGAACGGTAGCAGAGTTAACTACGCAGACGGGAACTTCTAAATTAGAAGATGCCTTTGTTGTACTTTCAGGAGGTGTATTATGAGAATATTTCTATTTTCAAAACGTAATATAAAAGAGATTTTACGCGATCCTATTAATCTTTTTTTTAGTCTTGGCTTTCCACTAGTTTTGTTAGCCTTACTTTCTATTATCAACTCTGCTATTCCGCCTGAAGCAAAAAATACAATGTTTCAAATAAAAAACCTTGCACCAGGATTAGCAATGTTCGGCAGTGTATTTATGGCATTATTTGCTGGTATGTTGTTATCAAAAGACCGCACATCATCTTTTCTAACTCGTTTATTTACATCCCCTATGACTGCAACAGATTTTATTTTAGGATATACTTTCCCTATGATAATTATGACTGTTGTTCAGGCTTCAATAACCTTATTGGTAGCCGGAATCTTTGGACTTGATATTAATACCAACATCATTCTTGCTATTATTATAACGGCCTTGACTTCATTGTTATTTATTGGTACTGGTTTGTTTTTTGGTAGCCTTTTGAATGAAAAAGCTGTCGGTGGGGTTTGCGGAGCATTATTAACAAATATTGCAGGTTGGTTATCTGGGGTTTTTATTCCTATTGATTTGATAGGTGGTGCATTCAAAACTATAACCAATATCTTACCATTTTATCATAGTGTAGAGGCAATAAAGTTAAGTTTAAACGGTGATTTCAGTGACATTCTCCCTCACTTAAGTATTGTACTGGGTTATACAAGCATTATTTTTGTTTTTGCCATTATCACTTTTAATCGTAAAATGGCTGGAGAAAAAGCATAAAAAATAAAGTCTAACTAATTATTTCAAAATATATGTAAATTCAGAAATATACTTTCATTTATATTGATTATATTCTATTTTTCGTCTATACTTAGGTATAAATACAATATGGTATTTACATAACCATTTTGTATACGATAAACTATTATGTTTATTTGCCATATAAAAACATCCTTTCTTTATTTTTGAGCTTGAACTACTCTTATTTTATCAAGAAAGGATGTTTTTTCAATTGTTTAACTTTTATCTCGCACCCGCATAGCGGGTGGTTTTTTGTTTCGAAGGCTTCGCCTCCTCAACTGACTAAAGTCATTAATATAAAAAAACAGCAAATCAATTTGATTTACTGTTTTTTCGATGAGTTAAATTCTATTTTTCACCTTTTTCTTGCTTTACATATTGTTGAATAGCATCACATACATATTGCGCTGTTCCCTCACCAAATTTATCTAGGTTGTTTTTAAATTCTATATTTTGAACATATCCATGTCCAATACTTGAAAATACATCTATTGAGCAATCAAAAGCATATTTACAAAGATGCTTATGAAGTTTTTCTGCTAAATCTATATTTTCTTTAGCTGTAGCACTTATTTCTTTTGATATGTTTTCAGAAAAAGCAAAGAATATTTCATTGAAACCATCTGCTATTTCTTGTTCTTTTCCTTTTTGTTTTTCAATAGCTTCTTCTATAACTTCTTTCCCATACATATTAATTGCAGCTTGTTTATATTTTTCGTTATCTTGATATCTGAACCCACTAAATTTTTCTTTTGCTGACATAGTAATTCTCCTTTCTTGTGACTCTATTGTTTTCTCCAACGTTTTTAATAAAGTTAAGAGTTTTTGTTTTTCCTTTTGCATTAAATCAAGTTGTTTTCTCAGATGATATAATACTTCACTATCTTCTTTTTTTAACAATTCTTTTATTTTCTTTAAAGGAAACCCCAAGTACTTATAGAACAATATCATTTGTAAAAACGAAATATCTTCTTCAGAATAATATCTATATCCATTTTCTTTTTTTTGGGGAGATAGCAAACCAATTTCATCATAATGGTGTAAAGTGCGCACCGATACACCGCTTAATTCGCTAACTTTTTTAATCAAATACATTCAATCTCCTCCTAACAATTATAAGTATATACTATTACGTTGCGTTATAGTCAACATGTTTTTTCTTTTTTTATTTTTTCTATTTTTTTGATTTGAGCAAAAAAAATAACTAAGTATAAGATTTACAGTTTCTATCTTAGTTATTATTGAATTATTAACTAATAAATAAGTACCAATCTACTTACGATACTCTTCTAGTTTATATGAATATTCTGTTAAAAGATTCTTTGAATAGATTTTTTCCTTTTCTGAGTTTCTAACTTCTTTCCAAAGAATAGAAGCTACTTTTAATTTATTCGAATAGTTTCTACTATTTTCATCTGCACAAAAATCCTTTAAAAACTGATTCCATTGACAAACAGAATTATCATATTTTGCATAGTCCGATTTGCCATAATAAACTTTTAGCAAATCTTCTATTGTAAATTTTATATTTTTCTCGCTTTTTACTTTTCTCCAAGCGGTAGCCATATCAGCAGTAAATTTAAACGGTGAGATTCCTGTTAAAGTGGAGAAGTATTCCCTAAACTTTGCATTGAAGGAAAAACCACATTCAAGTAATGGCGTATCCAAAGTAATATTTTCCACTTGTTTTTTTGTAGTTTTTATTGATGATTTTTTAATTAAATTTCCTTTGAAATACTGCTCAATAATATGATTTAGTTCTTGCTTTGTACCTCTATATTCTAATCCTAATGACTTGCATATCTGCGAAATTTCTTCACGATACCAATAATATTTATTAAATTCATCAAACGATGTAATTTTTTCAAACTCTGGTCTTTTTTCTGTCAATCTTCTAGCTCCTTTTAAACCATCTATTTCATACCGTTATTATCTCTCAACAACGCTATTACTTCTTTTTTCGAAAAATACTCACTTTGTAATTTTTGTTTTATCTTAAGTAATATCCTTCAATTTTCTACCTAGAGATAACAAACTTTCTATATCTGATACTTCACCTGTTCCTAGCGGATTCCATGTATACTCCCCTTCAATCGTTCTAACCTGCTTAGATCTAGCCCGAAATTTTATTTTGTCGGTATGTGTATATATGTCTACTCGTAAGGCTTTATCCCCTACTTTTAGTTTGTTATAATCTATCTCACAAAATATAACTGTTCCAGACATAACTTCTTTTCCATTACCCCAAATTCTAATATTATTGCCATCTAACTCTACAACATACTTTTTTGAAAATAGTTCTTGTAGTTTTCTCGCTAAAAGAAAACAACCCCCAAGGATTAATACTATTGCTAAAGATTTAAATAATGAATATGGTTTAATATAGTTATCTAGTTCAAAATAATATGAAACTAGTCCTAGTCCTACCAAAAGTCCTACCATTACGACAGGAAAAATAATATTAATCATCTTCTCTTTATTTGTTGTTGTCGCTACAAATTCATACCTTTCCATATACACCTCTTAAATAATAATCCCATAATTATCCTTTATCATTTTTTTGTTTTTAGCTAAAAAAACATATATAGTAATTATACCATGTATATTTTAGGGAATCAATTTCCCATCTGTTTAACCTATTGTAAATTGGAGTATTACAAAACTTAAACAATAAAACCATCTAAATTTTGTAATGCTATTATCCTTAAGATTCTCCTTCTCGGATACTCATCGTTTAATAATATTTATAAATATTATATTAAAAGGATTTAGCTCTGTATATAGAACTAAACCCTTTTTTATTATTTTAGGTTCTATAATAAATACGGTTGATAAAAAAAATCAACCGTATTTAAATTTTATAAGAATATAGAAAAGAATGTAAAATTCCTATATAATTTAAGTGCATACAAAATCGAAAGGAACTTTACATTCATATGTCTAATTATAACAAATATCATAAAATAACTCTACAAATAACCGATGAAAATATAAATATTCTAGATAAAATAAATCAAGTAAAAATTAATAACCAAATATATCTTATTTATTATGGTGTACTGTCGCATTCTCCTAAAACTTGTCCACATTGTAATCAAAATTCTCCCTGCCTTATAAGAAAAAATGGTCATAGAAGAGTAAAGCTTAAAATGCCTTTTATCTCTGATAAACCTGTCATTCTTTTCCTAGATAAGCAACGTTTTATATGTAAAGTCTGTAATAAATCCTTTGTAACTCAGACTACCGAAGTTAGAAAATATTCTAATACTTCTAAAAATTTAAGAGCTGGTATAATTAAAAAACTGTCTAATCAGTTAACTATGAAACAAATAGCCAAATCCTACGCTATCTCTACTAATACTGTATGGAGAGTACAGTATGAACTCTCTAAAACTCTAGATAGACCTAAATCATTACCTGCATACATGTGCTTTGATGAGCTTTCATCTACTTCTGATAGTGTGAGTAATATGAGTTTTGTCTATTCTGATGCATTGACCCATCAAATACAAAACATACTTCAAGGTAGAACGAATAATATTATAAAAAATTACTTTTTGTACTATTCTTACAAAGAACGTTGTGATGTTAAAGCTATAGTTATTGAAGCTATAGTTATTGATATGAACTCTGGTTATAAGTGTCTTATTAGGGAACTTTTCCCTAACGCGAAAATCATTATCGATAGATTCCATATTGTTCAACTAGTTAATAGAGCTTTTAATAAATATAGAATATCATATATGAATAGTATTAAAGACAAAGATAAAGTCTTATACAGGCAATTAAAATACTATTGGAAAAATCTTCTTATATTAAAACTTTTAGAAAATATAAAAGACAGATTAAAAATACTATGTATTATAATGGATTATCAAATGGTCCTTTGGAGGGGATTAATAATAAGATTAAAGTTATTAAGCGTATTTCTTATGGATATAGATCTTTTTGTAACTTTAGAGGTAAGATTCTTCTTGTTTTTAGTCTATTTTCTTCTTCTAATACTGATAAAAAACCTAGATATTCTAAAGAAGAACGTTTAGCTATTCTTGATAAAAGGAAAGAATTAAAATTAAATCGTAAAAATAAGAAAAAAGCTATACTATTTAATATAGCATAGCTCCTTCCTTATTTTTCTTCATCAACCGAATTTGACAAAGAACCGTTTTTTCAATTGTTTAACTTTTTTCTCTCACCCGCATAGCGGGTGGTTTTTTGTTTCGGAGACTTCGCCTCCTCAACTGACTAAAGTCATTAATCAAAAATACGAGACACGTCTTACGTGTCTCGCATTTCTCCTGCAAGCTTTCTATTAATTAGTTAGCTTTATTTTTTCTTCTAGCTAATACCAGTCCTGTTAATGCAGCTAAAAGTCCTAATCCACCTAGTTCAGTTGGTGTGCTTCCTGTATTAGGTAATCCTGGTTTTTTCGGAATATATTTGTTCTCAAGGTTATATCCTTTTATAGATTTTTTATATCCCGGTACGTCTACTTCGTCTATGCTGTATTCGATTAATTTTCCATTTTCATATTTTGATAAATCATTAAATGCATAGTTCCAGTTATCTTTTGCTGTTACTTCTTTTTCAGCTACTTTACTTGTTTTTCCGTCTACTGTTTTGTTTAGGATTACTTTGATCTTATCTGGACGTTTTCCATCTTGGTTATTCGCATCGTCCCAAGTTTTTGTTCCTTCTACAAATGTTTTTTCTGGTTCTCTTGTGTTTTTTACTGTAAAAGTATTTTCACCTGTTTTTGTAATTTCACTTGTATATCCGTTTTCTACAGCTTCTTCTGTAATTGTGTAGTTGATTACTTCTCCATTTGCATACTTGTCAAGATTTTCAAATTTCCATTTCCATCCGTCTTTTTCTGTAACTGTTTTCGTTTCTACTACAGTTCCATTTTTCAACAGATTAATCTTAATTTCTGTTGGACGTTTTCCATCTTGGTTGTCTGCATCGTTCCAAGTCTTCTCACCTTTGACTTCTGTTGTCTCTGGTGTGCGACTGTTTGTTATCTTAAAGCCTGCTGCCATTGATCCTGTTACTACTCCTGCGTAACCGTTTTCTACCGCTTCTTCCTTAACTGTGTATTGAATTTCTTGACCAACTTTACCAGTTTTATATTTATCAAGATTGTCAAAACTTCCTTTCCAGTTATTCTCTTTTGTTAGAGTAACTGTCTTATCTGTTTCTACTCCATCTGCAAGTAACTTAACTTTTACACTATCAGGTCTTACCCCGTCTTGGTTATTCGCGTCGTTCCAAGCTTTTGTTACTTTTACTGATGTTTTTTCAGGTTCATGTTTGTTCGTCAAATTGTAGTCTGGACCATTTGTTGTTCTTGTTGCTGTTGTTTCTTTTGTATATCCTGGCACATCAACTTCATCTACACTATATGTAATTGGTTTCCCATCCTCGTATAATGGTAGATTGGTAAACTCATATTTCCATTTACCTTCAGAATTCGGAGTAACATCTTGGCGTTTTACTTCGTTTGTTTGTCCATTTACTGTTTTCTTCAGGATTACTGTTAGTTTTGTTGGGCGTTTACCGTCTTGATCATTATTGTCATTCCATGTTTTTGTTCCAGAAATATTGATTTTAATTTTTTTGTTAGTTATTTTTTGAATTGCTCCACCAGCAGGTGTAACTTCTAAGGTATATTCTTTTTCTCCTAGGACATAACCTTTTGGCGCTATTATTTCTCTTACCTTATAAGTCCCTTGTCGTAAAACATTAGATACGATTGTCCCATCTGCTCCTGTTCGTAATTCAAATTTTTGGTTATTAGGCCCAGTAACTTCAAAAACAGCATCTTGTAAAACTACATTTTGATTTTCTTCGTCAACTTTTATTAATTTAATTTTACTTGCAAGATCCCCTCCAGCAGTTCCACCTGCTTCTTGATCCTTAAAATTATAACTAACTTCTTTTGTTTCACCCACATATGAAATACTTATTTTATTTTTTAAATCCGTTCCAGCTACATAAGTAGTTTTGTAAAATAGTCTATATTGGCTTGTTCCACCATTACCTAAGTCTATTTTAAATGATTTATTTCCATTATCGAAAGTAAGTATAGTTGTAAGATCTACTATATCACCATAACTTGTAATTTGCCCTTCATCATTATATACTACCTTTTGTAATTTAAAAGAGCTTGGAATATATTCCCCTTGACCTGTAAGTGAATCTGTAATAACAGCGTTTTTTAAATCTGCTTGTCTATAGTTTACATCTACATACCAACTAACTTCGTTTTTTGTTTGGCCATTTTCTGTTGTACGTGCTCCCCATTTTGTAAGAACTTGATCAGCAGGTTTTGTGATTTTAGTAACTTTTACCGTTGTACTTGCTTGTTTTCCATTAACCACAACTGAAAAAGTATTCTGTTGATTGTCTACTGTCACTGTTTTGTTGAACAACGCTCCTAAGTAAAGTGTTCCACGAACATTATATTTATTCTTAATGTTATTATTAAAAGTAACACGAATCTTTCCACCTACATTTTCAGGCCCTCTTGTAAGATGCGCACTTGCGATAATGTTATTATTTGAGTCTGTTAATGGAAAATCATCTTGTGCATATCCCGGAGGAAATCTTAAACTATCAGGAAGATCAATATCAAAATAATCCCCCTCGTTCAAAATTTCATTTGGATTATCTACTTTCCAATCCATCGCAACATAAAATGCACTATTCTTATTAAGCTCTGTAGCTGGGGTCCCTTTAGGTTTTTCCAGCCTAAGCTCTGTAATTGTTGCACTTACATTTCTCTTAGTACCATCAGCGATAGCCTTTGTATCAAACACTTGCAGAAATGTACCTATAATTACCAATAATGATAATAGAATTTTATAAAGTCTTTTTTTTATACTGATTTTTTTCCTTTCAATTAAAATATTAAACTTTTTCCCTTGCGCATATTTTTATATCGACCCTACTATATATTACAGCTTTTTATTTGTATTATTTATGATTAATATATAAGAACAGTGATATATAACAGAATTATAATACACGAAAAGTTGACTATTATATTTTATCATAATCGATATTAGTTGTCTATCATATTTCACTATATCTAGGTATTATGATTTTCCGCTAAACTCTAACAATAAACAATGTTATATATAAGATTATCGAGAATTATAAGCTATATTCTAATATTTTCAAATCCCCAAATTTCTCCTTTTCTGCTATTATTACTTTAACCTTCATTTTCACATTCAACTTATCCCTCTTTTTTCTATAAAAAATACACATGGTAATCTTTCCATGTGTATTTTTTATAATGAATTTTTCATTTAATTAATAATGTTGGTTACATTTTTTTAAGTTATATAAAATTCATCCTATCTATCAGCGCTCAACCGTACTATTCTTTTATAATTCTATAATATATTCTTGATGTGATTAGATATACTATTAGATAGAATACCGCGAAGACCGCTATTGTTACAGCTAAAGCTATTAAGAAAACATTATTATCTGTCGCTAGGAATAATTTTAATATTTTTTCGATAAACGGGTATGCTACCACTGTATGTAATGTCGCTACTGCTAGTGGAGCAAAGAAGATCATCAATACCTGACTTCTTATACTTTGTTTGATTTGTCTGTCGGTTAACCCCACTTTACGCATAATTCCAAATTTACCTTTATCTTCGTATCCTTCTGAAATTTGTTTATAGTACATTATTACTACTTGAGAGACTACGAAAATCATACTTATAAACATACCTATAAATAAGAATGATGCATAGAAACCTTTAAAATTCGTTTCATTTTCTGCTTTTCCTTCTATGTTTATATTACCCTCTTTTTCTAATTTCTTAAAGTTTTCTATTACTTTTGCTTCTTTTGTTTTGTCGCTTATGTTGAAACCTACATAGTTGAAGATTCCGCCTTCATCTTCTGAAATACTCAATTTTTTCTTCAGAGCTGAATCTATTTCCCTAACGGTATCTTTATCTTTTACTACAACATAATATGTATCCATAATATTAGCCGCAGCTGTTCCTAAAGCCCCAGGAAACTCTGTTAATTTTTCTTTTATTTTTAAATTTACACCTTGGACCGCTATTTCATTTGCTTCATATTTACCTTTTTTATCGATAAATAATAAAGACTCTCCGTTGTTTAAAGTTTTTTGTTCTTTTGATACTTTATTGTAGTCCTTTAATTCAATAACAACAACAGTTCTTAGTTTATCTAATGAACCGACAGTCCCTGTTTCGTAACTAATCTCTGTTCCATTTAGGCGACCTATTACATTTAGCATATTATATGATACTAAATCTTTTGCTTCTACCCCCGCATCTTGCGTGGCTTTTTTTACATTTTTTTCTATTTCAGCCAACTTACCTTCTGTTGAGCGATAACCGTTTACTATTATATCCCTTGGGAAGCGTGTATTATATGCTTCTTCACTACCTGCATAGAGCGCTGATGTTGTTCCCATAGTTACAAGAACCATCGTTGACAGTATACAAATATTAGCAAGCCCTACAGCATTTCGTTTCATTCTGTATAAAAGTCCTGAAACACTTATAAAGTTCTTTGGTTTATAATAAAAAGTCTTGTTGTTTTTCATCAATTTTAGAACAGTTATACTTACCGCCATAAATATTAAATATGTCCCGAATATCACCGCTAAAACTGCAACGAAAAACATAGTTATAGCTTTTATTGGATTTTGAATAGTTTGAGCTAAATAATACCCATATCCTGTTAATCCTAATCCTAAGATAGCTAGAATAAAACGTGCTTTAGGTTCACGTTCTCCATTATTTTCTTCTTTAAGAAGTGCTACTATTTTTAGACGAGAAATCTTTATTACTGTGTAGATTAGTAATAAGAAGAAAATTCCTCCGAATAATAAGATTGTTAGAAATACTGCGATTGGTGTTATTACAAAACCAAAACTTACTCCTGCGGTAAATAATTTTAACAATACTAAAAGCATTAGTTTATCGAATAACAGACCGAACGCAAGTCCAAATACTAATGTTAACACCGCGATAAAGATAGTTTCTAATATTAAAATACGTGCTATTTGTTTTTTTGTCATACCTAATACAGAATATAATCCAAACTCTCGAACACGACGTTTAATTAGGAAGCTATAAGTGTAAAACAGGAATATCACTGAAAATATCGCAATAACTATTACCCCTAAACTAAGAACTTGTTTCGTTGCGCTTATACCTTGAGGTAACTTATCCAGATTTTTCCCTAATGATAGTGATGTTAGTATATAAAATGATGCAATAGTGAAAATCGTCGATAAAATATACGGTAGTATAAAACGTTTATTTTTTACTAAATTGTTTAAAGCAAACTTGCTATAAAATAAATTCATGTTACTCACCTGCCTGCATTAATGTTAGTGTGTCATTAATTTTTTGAAACATTTCGTTATTAGTTGAATTTCCTTTTCTGATTTCATGGAAAACAACACCATCTTTTATAAATAATACTCTTTTAGCACGAGCTGCTGTTTTTACAGAGTGCGTCACCATTATAAGTGTTTGCCCTGCTTCATTTAATCTGTCAAAGACTTCTAATAGTTGGTCTGTAGATTTTGAATCTAATGCTCCTGTTGGCTCATCCGCTAGGATTATCGCCGGATTTGTTATAATTGCACGAGCAACCGCCACACGTTGTTTTTGACCACCTGATATTTCATAAGGATATTTATCGATAAGTTTTTCTATTCCAAGTGGTTTTATTACTTTTTCTAGTCTTTTCTCCATATCTTTATAGTTTTTATTCGCTAAAACCAGCGGTAGTAGTATATTATCTTTTACTGAAAAATTATCAAGTAGGTTAAAATCTTGGAAAACAAATCCTAGATTATCTCGACGAAAATCAGCTAAATCTTTATCTTTTAGTTTGCTAAGATCTTGACCTTTTAATAGAACATTTCCACTTGTTGCTTTATCAAATGTTGCTAAAATATTTAATAGTGTAGTTTTCCCACTTCCACTTTCACCCATAATAGCTACATATTCATTGTTATCAACAGCGAAATTTACATTTTTTAACGCCTCTGTACTTTGTGTACTTAATCTTGTTGTGTATACTTTTCTTACGTTGTTTACTTCTAATAACATTGTTAATCTCCTCTTTTCATCCTAATCGATTAATTGTTTCTACTTACTTAATCGATCTATTGTTTCTTTGTTACAACTATATTGTATCTTATATTTTTTTGTTGTTCTATCGATTTTCCTTACAAAAAAGCCTGTAATCTTACACTTTTGTAAGATTGCAGACTTGTTTGTTATCCTACTTTTTTAATTCTTACTACTATTACTCCCTAAATTTGTCTTCTTCTGGGAATATTATCTCTACTTTAGTTCCAACATTAACCTTCGAGGTAATTATTATTTTATGCCCTAGATTATCTAGCGTCTTTTTACAAAGGTATAATCCAAGTCCGCTAGATTTTTTCTCATATCTTCCATTAAATCCTGTAAAACCTTTTTCGAAAATACGTGGTAAGTCTTCTTCGCTTATTCCTAAACCATTATCTTCTATAATAAGTTTATTTTTTTTGAAGAAAATACTTATCTCACCACCTGTTTTCGTGTATTTAATCGCATTACTTAAGATTTGTTCAAATGCAAATCCTAGCCATTTTTTATCACTAATAACAAATGTTTCATGTGGAACATAATTTAATTTTATCTTTTTATTTATAAATAACGGAGCGTATTTTTTTATATTATCTTTAGTTACACCAGATAAATCTGTTCTTTCTATAACATAATCTGAACTCTCACTTCCAAGCCTTAAGTACGTCAGTACCATCTCTACATAGCGTTCTATTTTGAATAATTCTTGTTTTACTATTTTCACATCTACTTCTTCATTGTCTAATAAAAAGTTTAGCGCAGCTATTGGTGTTTTAATTTGATGAACCCACATACTAAAGTAATCTTCTATCTCTATATTCTTTTTATACGCTTGATGATTAAGTTTTTCTACTTCATCATGTAATCTTCTTATAATTTTATGATAATATTCAACTCTTACATCTAAACTTCGTGGTAAATCTTCCATATCATTTAGTATATGATTTTCTAAAAAATTTAATTTTTTATAGCTATCTTTATAGTTATAAAAATCCACAACACTCGCTAGAAGTGCTAATATAAAACAAAGACTCCCACCATAATACAACGCTTCAAAAGGCAAAGAATATAGATAAAAAATCACAAAGAAGACTAATATGAAGCTTACAAATAGCAAATAGACTTTTATGTTTTTCTTTAAATAATTCGCTAAAATTTCCATTATACAATGTATCCTTTTCCTTTTTTAGTCGTTATAAACTCGTCCACTCCTATACTTTTCAATTTCGCTCTTAATCTATTAACGTTAACAGATAAAGTATTTTCATCTATAAAATTATCACTTTGCCATAAAGCGTTGATAATTTCTTCACGACTTACTATTTTTTCGCGATTTTCTAACAATACAGTTAATATTTTACTCTCGTTTTTTGTTAGTTCCGCCAACTCTTCTCCACATTTGATTTCATCTCGACTTATATCAAAAATTACATCTTTATATACTATTAGATTCGTTCCGCTATTAAAGTTGTAAACACGTCTTAACAACGCTTCTATTTTCGCTTTTAATACTACTAATTTGAAAGGTTTTTCTATAAAATCATCTGCACCGATATTCATCGCCATTACTATATTCATATCATCGTTCGCTGAAGAGATAAAAATAATAGGCACTTTAGAAATTTTTCTTATTTCTTCGCAAAAGTAATACCCATCAAAATAGGGCAAGTTAATATCCATAAGCACCAAATCAGGAGAGTATTCAACAAATTCATGCACCACGTTTTGAAAATTTTGCACTTCGTATGTGCTATACTGCCATTTTTCTAAATAACCCGCTATTGAGTTTGATATAATCTCGTCATCCTCAACTATCATAATTTTATACATATACTCTCACCCACTTTTTATTTTTTCGTAATTACATTTAGTAAAATTATACCACAAACTTTCTACAAACGATGAAAATTCTTAATTAATATTCTATTAAATTTTTCTTTTATACTTTTTTCCTTGTAAATTTTCTTTTCTACTGATTTTTTTAAGAATAAAAAGGAGAGTTTTACATAATATTTTTTATAAAAATAAATAGGTATTAATTAAAATTATTATAAAGGTTAAAATTTTAATTAAACAATAATTTTTGGTTATTTATTTTTTAAAAAATAAGGTGAGCGAGGGCGGGGTTTCACGTGAAACATTTAACAATAAATAACTCGATTTTTTATATTTATTTTTGTTGATTTTATAAAAGTGTTTATATCTTGCTTATTCTCTTTTTTAAAGGCGTTTATGCATCTTTATTTACTCTTTAATTGTCATTTATCACTTTACTTTTCAGAAAAAGAGATTATTAGCACTACTATTAAAATTATTTTTTAAACTCTTTGTTTTTTTGTTGTAGTCTTTTATTGTTGTTTTTAATAAATTGATTTTGGTTAATCAATATAATTTTTACTAAATATTTAATATTTGTTTTTTGAAAAAGAAATTATTTTTTTGAAAAATTCGATTTAAAAAAACAGAAAATTAATAAAAGAGTAGGGGAGCGGAAATAAAAAAAGAGGGAGAGAATTCTTTACCGTAGATTTTATAATATGTTATAATAATAGAAAAGAATAAAACTCTATACGGATGATATCAAGGAGGTTCAATATGGAATTTACAAAAACTGAACATGGCTTTGTTAAACACGACGAAAACGGCAAAGTTATCGCAGAAATCACTTATTCACCAACCGACAACCCTGATGTGGTGGTTGCCGATCACACTTTTGTTGATTCTTCGCTACGCGGGCAAGGTGTTGCTGGTAAACTTTTAAATACTCTTGTTGAAGATATGAAACAACAAAACAAGAAAATTAAAGCTAGTTGTTCATATATCGTTAAGAAGTTTTCAGAAGATTCTTCTTACGACTTCATTAACGCAGATAAATAAAAACATAAAAACATAAAAACATAAAATTTATTTTATTGATAAATTTTATGTTTTTAATTTATTATATACTTTATTACTTTAATATTATTCTATTAATATTCTGCTATATGTAATTGTCCTTTGTTGTATTCTGCCAAGAAGATATTTTTTATATCTTTGTATCCCATTTCTTTTAAAGTAGACATTAGCCATTCTTCTGTTTTATCCATAGATTCTAGTGAATTGATTTGAACTTTTCTCATCAGTAATCATGAGGGGTTTCGGATTTTCATTTATAGCCCACATAAATAATATATTTATGTATTGCAATAAAGAAATACTTGGGTTTTATATTATCCCTCTAATAAGACCACCTAATTCATAATTTTGTGCTTGATTACTTGCTGAAAAGGGAGTTAAATTTGCTTTGATATATTAATAACAAACACCAAAGATATTAATTCTAACGCTAATTTTATCTCTATACCTGTATAAGAAAGTTATATTATTTACCTCGACTTTTTCTGTTGTTAGATTTATTAAGTACATTTTCCTTAATAAATATTCATCTTTTTTCCAGAACTTATAACTCTATAATAGTCGTCATTTATTTTCAAAAAGATATTTGCTGTTATTATTTTTCTATTTATATAGATATGGTCTTTATCAATATTTAAACATTGTAATACCCTTTCTGCAAATCACACTGATTTTCTATGTCGATTAGGCGAAACATAGTTTGCTTGGTAATTACTTACACCTATACCTATAGAAAGAATTATCCTCAAAATTTAATATTATTGACAGTTTTCTATACTTATTATCATTCTTGTTTCTATAATATTTTATTACCTTTTATTTATTATTTGTTTCACATGAAACTTTTAATTTGTTATACTTTAATTTCATAAGCTATTCTTTCTTTATCATCTAAATTATTTTTCATTGTTAATTTTATTTTACCTAACTCAATGAATCCAAAGTTACTCAAAAATTTCCTCATTATTTTATTATCTTTATGCGTGTCTATTCTTATATAATCTATATTTTCTTTTTTAGCAAACTCCACTATAACTGACAAAAATTGTCGACCAACTCCTTGATTACGTTTGTTTCTTATCGTTGCTATACGATGAATTACCAAGTAGTTATCACATTTAGACCATAGAGTGGGGTATTTCTCATAATCTCTATCGTAGTTAGTTATCATAGCTGTCGCTACTATATTTCTATCTATTTCATAAACATAGGATATTTGATTTTTTATATCTTGTTTTATTGTTTCTTTATCCGGAGAACCATGTTGCCATTGATTTATCCCTTGTTGTCGTAGAAATTCTCGACCATCTTCTATAATTAGCATTATCTCATCTAATTCTGTACTTTTTGCTTTTCTTAACATAACTTATCCTTCTGCTTAAATACTTTTTTTTAATTAATAATAGAGAAGGGGAGAATAATAAATTATTCTCCCTAGTCTTTTTATTTTATAATAAATCTTTATTCAAGACAACCTCTACAGGACAATGATCACTTCCTAGTATGTCGTTATGAATTTTTGCACTCATTAGATATTTTTCTAAATCACGACTTGTTAAAAAGTAGTCTATTCTCCATCCTGCGTTGTTTTTACGAGCGTTGAAACGATAACTCCACCAAGAATATGCACCTGTTAATTCTGGATTGAAATATCTGAATGTGTCGATAAAACCTGCGTCAAGTAGTTTTGTGAATTTTTCTCGTTCTTCTGGTGTGAATCCAGCATTTTTTGTGTTTGATTTTGGATTTTTTAAATCTATTTCTGTGTGTGCTACGTTTAAATCTCCACAAACAACAACACCTTTTGTTTTATTTAATTCTAGTAAATAGTTTTTAAAATCTTCCTCCCACGTCATACGATAATCTAATCTTTTTAATTCACTTCCTGAGTTCGGTGTGTAGACTGTAATAAAGAAGAATTTGTCGTACTCTAATGTTATTACGCGACCTTCTGTATCATGCTCATCTATCCCCATACCGTAATTTACATTTAAAGGTTTATGTTTTGTATATATCGCCGTTCCTGAATATCCCTTGCGCTCTGCATAATTAAAGTAACTATAATATCCATCAAACTGCAAATCTAGTTGACCTTTTTGCATTTTTGTTTCTTGCAAACAAAAGAAGTCAGCATCTAATTTTTTGAAGTCTTCTTCAAAATTTTTATTAACAATAGCTCTTAAGCCGTTAACATTAAAACTAATACATTTCATCTTTATACTCCTTTTTCTTTGTGAAATGATTTTTGTTTCACGCGAAACATTTTATTTTCCTAAACAGAATCTACTGAATAATTCGTTGATTAATTCATCACCAGAGTTTTCTCCGATAACTTCTCCTAGTAGATTAAATGCGTTTGTGTAGTCTATTAAGACCATATCCACCTCAAGTCCCATTTCCGCTGCTTTTATAGCTTCATTAAGACTAACCAATGCTTGTTGAATTAGATTTATTTGACGTGTATTTGATAAATATGTCGCATCTTTTGGTCGAGCTGCTCCTTTGAAAAATAAATCTCTAATATTTTTTTTTAATTCATCTATTCCTTTGTACGTGGTCATTGAAGTTTTTATAATAGGGTGGTTATATGTTAGTTTTTCTATTTCTTCTATATCTATTTTTGTTTCTAAATCAAGTTTATTTAGGATAATAATAGTTGTTTTTCCTTCTGTTAATTTTAATAATTCTCTATCATCATCTGTAAGTTCTTCACTGCTGTTTAATAAGAATAAGACTAAATCTGCTTTTTCTAACGCTTCTTTACTTCTTTCTACACCTATTTTTTCAACTACATCTTCTGTTTCACGAATACCTGCAGTATCTATTAGTTTTATCGGTACACCTTTTATATTTACATGTTCTTCTAAAACATCACGTGTTGTTCCTGCTATATCTGTTACTATAGCTTTGTTTTCTTGAAGTAAGTTGTTTAATAAAGAACTTTTCCCTACGTTAGGACGACCGATAATAGCTGTGTTTATTCCTTCTTTTATTATTTTTCCTTGTTTTGATGTTTCTAATAAAGCTTCTAAACTATTTTTTATACTTGTTGATTTTTCTAAAATAGTCTTTGTTGTTTCTATCTCTAAATCATCATACTCAGGGTAATCGATATTTACCTCTACAACTGCCAGTATGTCTAAAATTTCTGCTCTAAGACGTTTTATAAGTGTTGATAAACGCCCTTGCATTTGATTATTAGCAATTTGACTCGCTTCATCTGTTTTACTCTTAATAAAATCTATAACAGCCTCTGCTTGTGTTAAATCTATACGTCCGTTTAAAAATGCTCTTTTTGTAAATTCTCCTGGTTCTGCCATGCGAGCACCGTATTCTAAACAAAGAGCTAGTACTTTTTGAATAGTTATTATTCCACCGTGACAATTTATTTCAACAACATCTTCTGTTGTATATGTTCGTGGTCCAACCATTTTCACAAGCATAATTTCTTCTATTTTTTCTTCTGTTTTTGGATCTATTATATTTGCATAATTTATCGTATGCGTTGGTAAACTTTCTACTGTTCTTCCTTTTGGTAGACGAACTATTTTATCAGCAATACTAAATGCTTCATCTCCACTAAGCCTTACAATCCCAATCGCACCCTCTCCAAGAGCTGTCGATATGGCACAAATTGTTTCACTCATTATTTTTCTCCTTTTTTCTATATTTTTCTTTAAACTTTTTCTGTGTTTTCTTTATAAATTCTATATCTTTTTTATTATACACTACTTTTCTATATTTTTCTTGAGAAAAGTATATGTTTAACTATTAAGTTCAAATCAACTTTAAAGTACCAAAAGTTAAAAAGTTATATAATTTGTTTTTCTTGATGATTTAACTAAATTTTAACTAATTCTTTAACTTCATATAAAGTAGGTAATATATACTTATAGACAGTTAATAATATTTTTTTCATGATTCAAACTTGCTACTTTGCAAGCTTTTCTCCTTTTTATAAGTATTTTTTTACTTTGTTTTTATATTTATAATTTTAACTTAACTTTAATTATAGCTTTAACTTTATCTTAAGTTATTACTATATAATTATAAATATAACAACACTTATTAATATATTTTTTTCATGATATACGGCTCATCTTTAGATGAGCCTTTCTCCTTTGTTGTAATATAAAAAGTATCGAAAGAATTTACTCTCGATACTCTTTTTTATTTTGTCATATCTGCTTCTTCTATAGCTTGCTCTAAGTCATCTAAATCATAACTCTTTGGAAGTATTCCACAAGCACCATTAGCAAAAGCTTGTCGACGATAGACAGGAACATGACCCACACTGCTGCAAATTAATATTTTAGCCTTTGGAAATTTTGTACAAATAGCTTTTGTAGCCTCTAAACCATCCATAATAGGCATACAAATATCCATTGTTACATAGTCTGGTCTTATTTTACTATACATTTGAAGGGCTTTTTTTCCATCTTCTGCAAAATAATAATTATAACCTGCTCGTTCTACTATTTCTGCCCCGCGACTTCTATAATAAGAACTATCATCCACAATAAGTATAGATTTTTTCATCTTTTCTCCTATTTTGCTGTAATAACTAAATATCTATATGGTTCTTCACCACGAGATTCTGTTTCAACATTTTTTATACCTGTTAGAGCATTGTGAATAATTTTACGTTCAACACTTGTCATAGGCTCTAATTCTACTGGTTTTCCTATTTTTTTAGATTTTTTAGCTAAGTTTAACGCTAATTCTTCTAAAGTTTTTTTACGATTTTCTCTATAATCATCACAATCTACTTCTATTCTGAAGAAATGAGAACTGAATTTTTTAGCATAATTATTTACTAAAAATTGTAAACTATTAAGAGTTACTCCACGTTTTCCAATTATTAAACTAGTATTTTCTTCTGTTTTTATATTTAAAGTAAAGTGTCTGTTTCCATCTTCTGTAAAATCTACAGTAGCATCAGCATATCCCATAGCGATAACGATATTTTGTAAGTAACTTACTATACTATCTTTATTTTTTACTATGTAATCTTCTCTTTTTTCTTTTTTCTCAATTACTTCTTGTGTTTTTTCTTCTACTGCTTCTTCGTTTTCTACAGCTACTTCTTCTTTAACAGTTTCAATTTCTACTACTTTTTCTTCTTGTTTTTCTTCAACAGGTTCTTCTACTTTAACTTCTTTAACTTCTTCTTGTTTTTCTTCTTTTATAAATTCACTATCAAGTGGTGTCAATTTTACTTTTGCTTCTTTTTTGAATAGACCAAAAATACCAGCACTTCCTCCCTCGATAACATCTATTTTTACTTTATCTTCTGACAATGCTAAGTCTTTTAATCCTTTTTGTAAAGCCTCTTCTACACTACTTGCTTCGTAAATATATTCTTTTTCCATTATTTAACCCTCTTCTCTTTTTCTATTAATTTTGATTTTTTTAATACGTGATCTATGCTACTACCAACTTCTAAAAAGGGTAGTTCTTTTACTCCTACACGCGCTATAATTATTATATCATAATTTTTTATATGATTTTTTCTTGTTTTAAATGTTTCTCTTATATATCTTTTGATTTTATTACGTTCGTGGGCTTTCCCTAATTTTTTACTAACAGAAATCCCTAAACGCATGTGTTCTAGTTTATTTTTTTGATAATAAATTACAAACTGCCTGTTGGCAAAACTTTGCTTTTTTCTAATAATATTATCAAAATCTTGACTTCTTTTTATTCTATATTCTTTTTTCATTTCAAAACCTTTCTTAACACTAATATTTTAACAGTTTCTTTCATTTTTTACAACTATCTTTATTGTTAAGGTTTAAGAGTTTTTTTTCTTTTACAATTATCAGTGTGTTCTATAAAATTTTTCTTATTTATATATATCTTCCGTATCATTTTTATTATTTATTTTTTTTATAATCTTTCAATTGCAAGATAAACGCTATTATTATCAAGGGAAGGAGTATGGTAATTATATCTATTTTTTTATAAATAATATATGAAACTATGTTAAAAACTATCGTTAAGGCTGCTGATGTTGTTATTATTTGTCTATTTCTTTTTCTGTTATTGTTTTTGTGAAAAATAACATTTTTTTGCAACGATAAATCCTATTATTATACCTGCAACTATTGTAAGTATATCCATATTATTCTACCTCCACTTTTATAACTTTATCTTCCTTTACTCTCTTTAAAAATAATTATACCATTATCACTACAAAATAAAAAAGCACCACATAAGTGATGCCTTGTTGCAATTATTAAGCAGAAAGAACTTTTCTTCCTTTTGCTCTACGTCTTGCTAATACGTTTCTTCCGTTTTTAGTGCTCATTCTAGCTCTAAATCCGTGTACTTTTGAATGTTTTCTTTTGTTTGGTTGATACGTACGTTTCATTTTGTCCTCCTCGAGTTTTCTTCTTAGATAGATGTAATAACTGGTATATTTTATCACAACTTTTTCTTTTAATCAAGGAAAAACCTTATTTATTTGAGAAAAAAATTATAAAAAATTTTTAACTCTCATGCTTTTTTTATAAAAAAAGCATTAACTGTTTTTAACATTTTTTCTTCTATATGTTGTGAAAAACAGGTGAATACTTCTAAAAATATTTTACTTTTTATATAGTTTTTAACAAATTTATAACGTTTTTAACAATTTAACAAACAAAAGTTTTCCACAGATGTTAATTATGTGTGAAAAACTTTCTAATCCTTTTTATTACTGTTTTTATTTTTGTTAATAACTTTGTTAATTATTCCCCATTTATTTTTATTTTCTTTATTTTTTATCTTTTTCCACAGAAATAAGCTAGTAGTTTTTCATAGTTATTAATAGTTTTTTCACAATCTGTGAATAACTTTATCTTTTTCTTTTTTTTATCTTCTTTTTATGATATAATTTATTAGACATTTTATTAAGGAGGGATTATTTTGAGTAATTCCAATTTTTTATGGGAGATTATTCTTCGTGAAATTAAAAATGAAGTTACTCCTCAGATTTTTGAAACTTGGTTTTCTCGTGCATCTATAGACAATGTAGACTTTATGAAAAAGAGCGTTGTTATTACTAGTAAAGAAATTTTGGTTTCTCAGTACATTCAAGGTACTTATGATTCTAAATTAAAAGAAATCTTGAAAATAAATACTGGTCTTGATTTGAATATTGAGTATGCTTCTCTAGACAACCCTGTTCCTATTCAAAGTTTTACTAATTCTTACGATAATAAAGTTCCAGCTGAAAATATTATTAAACAGAATTTTCTTCAAGGTGATAAACCTTCTGGGGCTCAGCATTTTTATCAAAAACAAACTTTTGCTTTTGATGATTATAAACAGCCTGTTCCTAATAAACATATTACGAACAGTAAGAAAAATCCTACATTGAATAAAAATTATACATTTGAAAATTTTGTTGTAGGTGAAGGTAATGCTTTTACTCATAATATAGCATGGAATGTTGCTGTAGAGCCTGGTGGCATTTATAATCCTCTGTTTATTTATGGGGGGGTTGGATTAGGTAAAACTCATCTTCTTCACGCTATCGGCAATGAAATGGAAAATAATTTTCCTGATTTCAAAATTGAGTGTATTTCTTCTGAGAAGTTTTTAAATGAATTTCTTGCTTCTATTAAGCCTATGAAAAATAAAAATGTAGGCGCTGATGAAGATTTCAGACGTAAGTATCGCGATGTTGATGCTCTTCTTATCGATGATATTCAATTTTTATCTGGAAAAACAGAAACACAAAATGCTTTTTTCCATACTTTTAACGAACTTCAGATGAATCAAAAACAAATAGTTCTAATAAGTGATCGTTCTCCTTCTCAACTTAATGAGTTAGAAGATAGACTTGTTACACGTTTTAGTCAAGGTATAACGGCGGATATTACTCCACCTGACTTTGAAACTCGTATGGCTATTTTGAAATATAAGTGCGAACAATTTGATATTCAATTAAGTGAAGAAACACTTACCTATATTTCTAATAATATTTCTTCTAATATTAGAGAATTAGAAGGTGTTTTAAAACGTATTAAATTTACTGCTACTTCAAAAAATCAACAACCTTCTTTAGCTATTGCTGAAGAAATCTTAAAGGATACGCGTATTTCTCCTCGTAAAAACATTTTACCTGAAAATATCCTTAACGTTTGTGCGGATTTTTATCGTATAAAACTTGATGATTTACTTTCTTCTTCTCGTAAAAAAGAGGTTGTTAAAGTTAGAAATATAGCTATCTATTTATGCAGAGAATTAACTACTTTATCTTTCCCTGCTATAGGTGATTATTTTAATAAAGATCATACTTCTATTATTTACTCAGTAAATAAAATAGCAAAATTAAGTAAAGATGAAGAACCGGAACTTTTTGAAGATATAGAGGTAATAAAAGAACGTTTAGGAAAGATTTAATAGAGTGTTAATAAAATAAAAAGTTTTTATTCTATTTATTAACAAGTTATTAACAAGAAAAATTTTAAATTTATTTATTTTTTATAAGTTATTAACAGTTTTAACAAGACTTATTATTACTATTATATTAAATATATATATTATATAAGGAGACAAAATGAAATTTACAATAGAAAAATCTAAATTCTTAGCAGGTTTAAATCATGTAGCTAGAGTTATAGCTCCTAATTCTCTTTTCGAAATATTAAAAGGGATAAAATTAGAATTAAGTGAAAATGTACTTATCTTAAAAGCAAGTGATTCGTTAGTTTCTGTGGAATTTAGTATAGATGCTTATGATGACGATAAAGAAATTATAACTATAGAAGAAGAAGGTCAAGTAGTTTTACCATCTCGTAATTTTATAGAAATTATTAGAAAAGCTCCTACTAATCTTATTGAAATAGAAACTATAGATAACAATATTTTAGTTAAATCTGGAAAAAGTGAATTTAACATAAAAGGATATGATGCAAATGAATATCCTGAATTTCCAGTTATATCTAAAGAACATAGTTTAACTTTAGATGGAAAAGTATTTAACGATATCATTAAAGAAACTGTATTTTGTACAGCACCAAACGATCAAAGACCTATATTAGAAGGGGTTAATTTCACTTTAAATAATAAGGTTTTAAAAGCTACGGCTACTGACTCTTATCGTTTAAGCAGAAGACAAATTACTCTTGAAGATGTAGATGCTGATAAAGAATTTAATTTGATTATTCCAAGAAAAGCTCTAACATATTTCCAACGTATGATTGAAGAAGGAAAAGATAAAGTAGAGATTTTTTATGAAAATAATAGAATAGTTCTTTATTATCAAAATGTAGTGTATACTGTTTTACTAATTAGTGGGAATTATCCTAATACAAACAAACTTATCCCTACTGTTTTTGAATGTACATTTGTTTCAAATGGTAGAGAATTATTTGATGCAGTAGATAGGGTTTCTTTAATGAGTCGTGAGGATAAAGATGATATTATAAAATTAATAGTAAAAGATAATGTTTTAGAAATTTCATCTCAATCTAAAGATTTAGGAAGTGCTGTAGAAGAAATAAAAGTAGATTCTACTTTAGAAGACGACGTATTTGAGATTTCTGTATCTGGTAGATATTTAAAAGAAGCTATATATGCTATAGCATCTGAAGAAATTATCGTTAAATTTTCAGGAGAACTTACTGCATTTATAGTTCAACCCGCTGATTATCACCGTGATATAATAGAGTTAATTTTACCAGTAAGAACTTATTAATTTTAGTAAAAAAAGATATGTAGACTGAAAAAGGATTTTTATCAGACTACATTTCTTTTTATGGAAAACATTTATAGAATAAAAGAAAGGAATAATAATGACAAAACAAACAAATAAGGTGATTATTTTATTAGGTATTATTTTATTAGGAATGATACTAAGAACACCGATTACTTCAGTTGGAGCGATAGTAGGTCCTCTTAAAAATTTATTAGAAATAAATAATACTGTAGCAGGATTAATAACTACTATACCTCTTATAGCGTTCGCTATTTTTAGTCCTTTTGTTGCGAAAATATCAAATAAAATAGGTTTAGAAAAGACTCTTTATTTAGCAGCGATAGTTACTAGTATCGGATTATTACTACGATTTTATATAAATACTTCCGTATTTTTTGTAACAACATTTATAATAGGTCTAGGTTTAACTGTAGGAAATGTTTTATTGCCAGGTTTGGCTAAAAAGTATTTCCCAGAAAATTTAGGAGTTATGACAGGTTTTTATGCGGTAGTTATGAACGTAAGTGCATCTGTAGCAGCAGGAATAAGTTATCCAATATTAAGCTCTAATGTAGGTGGAGAAAAATTCTCAACAGGGCTAGCAGTTAATATTTGGTTAATAGTTTCTGTATTAAATATAGTTATCTATGCGATTATAACAAAAAACAGTAAAAGTGAACGTATAGAAGATAAAAAATCTGGTGGAAAAGGATACTTAAGAAGCCCAAAAATGTGGTCGGTAATGTTAAGTATGGGACTACAATCAGCATTATTTTACTGTAGTGTTTCTTGGTTTGCAGAGATAATGATAAGTAAAGGATTTACACCGAGTGAAGCAGGTTTATTATTATCTATTAGCCAATTTGCTCAATTTCCTTCAACATTCATAGTCCCTATTTTAGCAGAAAAAATAAAAAACAAACTTATAATACCTATTTTTATAGCATTAGGTTATGTAGCTTCTCTAGTAGGAATGGTCTATATTCAAGGAAACTTTGCATTGATGACAGTTTATATTGTATTATTTGCATTAGCTGGAGGAGGTTCGTTCTCTTATGTAATGTACCTATTTTCAGCAAAATCAAAAAATGAAGAAGAAGCATCAGATATATCTGGTCTAGCGCAAGCAGGAGGATATTGGTTAGCTGCAATATTCCCACCATTATTGGGTTATGTAAGAGATGTTTTGAATTGGGATGTAGCTATATATATATTAATAGTAACAGCAAGTTTATTATTCATAACATTACTACATAGTAGTTCAAAAGGTAATATTATAGAAATTAAATAAATGTATGAAAAAGATTTCATTTTATGAAATCTTTATTTTATTTTTACTAAAAAAAATAAAATAAAAATTAGAAAAAAATTAAAAATTAAAATTGACAAAAAATTAGAAAAAAATAAAAATAAAAATACTCTTATACTATTAAACAAGCCAATATAATAAAAAATTAAAATTAAAGCGTTTTATTTTTTTAGAAATAAAAATATATAACTTTCAAAAAAAATATATTTTTTTTTAAAAATAAAACGTTTAAACTTTAAAATAAAAGCAATAAAAACACTTTCTTTTTTCAAAAAGTTATGTTATAATTCAAGTTGGAGATGGGTTAAATATATTTAAAGAAGGGTTTATAAATATTTTTAATTCATGTAAAATAAAATAGTAAAAATAATTACTTAAAATATCTAAAACTAAATAATACATTAATGGAGGTTTTCTTATGAAAGCGAAAAACAGAAAAGTAGTTTTAATAGGTGCAGGAATGGTAGGGATGAGCTTTGCTTATCAACTATATTCAAGCGGTGTATGTGAAGAGTTAGGATTAATCGACTTCTTCGCAGAAAAAGCTGAAGGGGAAGCAATGGACTTAAACCACGGGGGAGCTTTAGTACCACCTATTAAAGTAACTTCTGGTGGATATGAGCAATGTGCTGATGCAGACGTTATCGTAATCGCTGGTGGTCTTCCACAAAAACCAGGTGAAACTAGATTAGATTTAGTTGACAAAAACATTAAAGTTGTTAAAGAAATGTCTGAACAAATCGTTGCTTCTGGATTCGATGGAGTTATCGTAATTGCATCTAACCCAGTAGACGTATTAACTAACGCATTACAAAAATTCACTGGATTCCCAAGACACAAAATCGTTGGATCTGGTACAACTTTAGATACTTCAAGATTCCGTTATATGTTAGGAGATAAATTAAATATTGCACCTAGCAGCGTACGTGGATACATCATCGGAGAACACGGAGATACTCAACTTGCAGCTTGGAGTAACGTATATGTATACGGAAAACAATTCGATAAATTCTTAGAAACTTCTAAATATACAAAAGAAGATTTCGCAGACATCGAAGAAAGAGTTATGCGTGCAGCTTACGAAGTAATCAACCGTAAACGTGCTACTTACTACGCAATCGGTATTGCTTTATTCACAATCGTTAAAGCAATTTTACGTGATGAAAATGTAGAACTTGCTGTAAGTGGATATTGTGAAGGACACTACGGAGTAGAAGGAATCTACATCGGAACTCCTGCAATCATCGGACGTGAAGGTGTTCGTGAAGTTATCGAATTAGACTTAACAGAAGAAGAAACAGCTAAAATGCAACATTCTGCTAAAGTATTAAAAGAAACTTTAGAAAAAGCATATAAATCTTTAGAAGCTTAATAGAAAATCAAACGTAAAAAAAAAGAAGAGTTAAAATTCAACTAGATATTTAGTAGAAGAATTAACTCTTCTTTTTTTTTGAATTTTTAAAAAAAAACTAAAGAAAAAATATAATTTTTTGAAAAGAAAAATAGATTTAAATATTGTTTTCAAATACTAGACTTATTTATAAAAATTTGATACAATATAAGCGAATGAAAAGGTTTTAAAAAAATATAAAAAAAGAAAATAAAGATGTTAATATAAAAAAATAATAAGTAAAGGAGCGAAATTATGACAATAACGATATATGATGTAGCAAAAAAGGCTAAAGTTTCTATGGCGACGGTTTCACGTGTTGTAAATAACAATCCAAATGTGAAAGAAGACACAAGAGTACGTGTACAAGAGGTTATTAAAAAATTAAGATATACACCAAACGCAGTAGCTCGTGGACTTGCAAGTAAAAAAACAACAACAATAGGAATAGTGTTGCCAGATATAGCTGATCTTTCTTCTGCAGAAGTAGTAAGTGGAATAGAATCAGTAGCCAATATGTATAAATATAATATAATTTTGGCAAATTCTTGTGATGATAAAGAAATCGAAAAAAATATTTTCGCATCGTTTGTAAGTAAACAAGTAGACGGAATAATTTATTTAGGTCATTCGTTATCAGAAAGCTCTAAAAATTACTTAAAAGATATCAAAATCCCAGTAGTATTAGCAGGAAATCTTGGAAATGATTCTGAGTTTTACGCAGTAAATATTGATTATGAAAAAGCGGCTTATGATATTACTAAGGAATTTATAGAAAAAGGTTCTAAAAATATTTCATTAGTAATAGATCGATATGAAAGTCAAAAAACTCAAAGAATTATAAAAGGTTATAAAGAAGCTTTAGCTAGTGAAAATGTAGAATTTAAACCACAATACATAATAGATGGATATAGAACATATATAGATGGATATAGAACATATAAAGAAAGTAATAGATTATATAAAACTATTACTAATATAGAAGCAGATGTAGTAATTACCATGTTTGATGAAGTAGCTCTTGCGGTAATGCACCAAGCTCTTGATACAGGTATGAGTATTCCAGGTGAATTAGAAATAATATCATTAGAAAATACAAAATTATTAGATATGACAAGACCAAAAATATCATCTATATTCCAACCTATTTTTGATATAGGTGCAGTTTCTATGCGTATATTAACTAAAATAATAGATATAGAAAAAGCAAAACGCAAAGGCGAAGAAATAGATGAGGAAGAATTAGAAGAATTAAAATTTCAAAAAAACGAAATGAATCTTCCGTATAGAATAATTCATCGTCAAACTACTAAATAAAAAAAACTAATTTTATAACATTTTTATAGAAGAAAAAAGTTCAAGAAAGAAAAAATAATAAATTTTGAACTTTTTTCTTCATTTTATATTGACATCTGAACAAAGTGGTGCTAGAATAGTAAAAGTCTTTTCGAAAAAAAAGCGAACAATAATATCTTTTAAAAAACAAAACGTTAAGTTTTTTCTAAAAATGCAACAGAAATTATTGACAAAAATCAAAAGAGATGTTAAAATAAAAAAAGTCTTTATCAGATAAAAATATTAAAAGTTTTTCTAAAAAAACTTGACAAAAAAAAAGATAAATGATAGAATATTAAAGTGTCAAATTGACACCAACAAATTTTTTAATAAATGCGGGTGTAGTTTAGTGGTAAAACCTCAGTCTTCCAAACTGATGTTGTGAGTTCGATTCTCATCACCCGCTCCATTATTTTGAACATTGAAAACTAAACGAATTAAGTCAACGTTAATTCCAAAAAGGACAGTT
>OKRW01000032.1_pt1 | contig 129855 bp, 114 predicted proteins | sample 1601151 | NCBI WGS metagenome assembly OKRW01 (sample SAMEA3541471, study PRJEB24748) | human gut metagenome | biome: human gut; feature: human-associated habitat; material: faeces | place: China | collected 2012 | reverse complement strand
GGGAGGATTGTGGGAGTGCAACGCACGGAACAATCCGTAGGCATCATAGTTGGGGCTTTTGACCCCAACATTATAATATATCAGACTATATCAGATGTGAGATAGCTGCCACCTCTGATATAGTTTTATTTTTTCCAAGTATGTGGAAACTATATTAAAAATATTTTTATTTTTCTATTGCATTTTATTACAGCACTATGTTACACTACGTCTACATCAAATTTCGGGCATGATATTTTCATTATGTTTCAGTGCCCACAGAAATCCTTAGCCATGATTTCATTTCTGAATTTCATTTGCTTTTTCAGCAAAGATTACTCAGATTTTTGATGAAGTTACTCGTTCACCGCAGCTTTCAGTGATTCCCGGCACTAATACAGCTACACTTTCACCGGACAAATGATACGGTACCTCTGAATTTAATTACATTTTCTCATCATATAATCTTTTTACATTGTTTTTTTATACTCAAAATGTTAAAATATATTCAGATAGTTTCCATATCAGATTCGTCCAGAAAGGAGATTTATGGAAACACAAAACTCAACAACTTCAAATGGGGTAAACAATTCTCACACAAAAGACAACGCTGCTAAGATTGTATTCGGAGACCCGGTACTCTGCGCTCAATTTCTAAAAGGTTACACGGACATTCCTCTTTTTAAGGAGATAAAGCCCGAAGATATTGAAAATGTTTCTTCACATTTTTTGCCTTTATTTCAGGAATCCAGAGACTCAGATACTGTGAATAAAATTCGCATAGGTGATTCCGAAATCTATCTGATTGCACTGATTGAACATCAATCAGAAAATGATTTTGACATGTCCTTCCGGATACTTCGTTATATCGTATTTATTTGGACAGATTATGCTGCGCAACAGGAAAAGCTACATAAAGGCATCACAAAATCCAAAGCTTTTCTTTATCCGCCAATCCTGCCTGTTGTATATTATGAAGGAACCAGCACATGGTCTGCACCGTTGAACTTTAAGGATCGTGTCTTTTTGAACAACGTCTTGGGCGATTATATACCAAGTTTCAATTACCTGGTCGTTCCGCTAAACAAATATTCCAAAAAGGATCTGATTGAAAAGAATGATGAACTCTCTTTAATCTTTCTTATTAATCAGCTTCAAAATTCCTCTGAATTTCATGCCTTAAAAGATATACCGAAAGAATATACGGAACATCTTACAGAAAACACCCCAGATTATCTATTAAAAATCATTGGGAAAGTAATTGCAGTTCTTCTTCATAAACTGAATATACCTGATGAAGAAGTTTATGAGGTTACAGACCAGATCACAAGGAGGAAATTCAGTATGATGTTTGATAATTTTCAGGCTTACGATGTTCAGGAGACGAGGCGGGGCAGTCGCGAAGAAGGACGGCTTGAGGGACGAATCGAAGGCGAACGTGCCGGTCGAATCGAAGGCGAACAACTCCATTTAATCAAGCAAGTTATTAAACGAATTGAATTACAGTATTCTGTCAATCAAATTGCAGAATCACTCCTAGAGTCCCTTGATATTATCCAACCTATTTATGATATTGCATTACAACAGCTTCCTGATTACAACGCTGAAAAAATTCTTGAGCAATTGAATTCATAACTTTTCTATCACAAAAATAAGATTCCTTTTTTCAATAACTATCAAAAAAGGAATCTTATTTTTATAAATGTTGTCATTTTACATATCTCTATTCCTGCTTAAATCCTTCTCCGACAACTTCATTGGATTCCATAATGATTGTAAATGCTTTCGGATCTATCTCTTTTACCATTCTTTTTATCGTATACATCTGCTTGTTATTGCATGCACACATGACCACGTCTTTTTTTTCACCACTATAGCTTCCCACACCTTCCAGAATCGTTGAACCACGGCCTGCATATTCATCAATCTGTTCTGCCACCTCTTTTCCTTGCTTTGTTACAATCAATGTCATCTTACCTTCATCTATTCCATACATAATACGATCCATAACCGTCGCCATAAGATATGTCACAAGGATTCCATAAATCAGTCCGTCAACTTCTTTGAATACCAGTGCACTTCCAAGGATAATCGTACAGATATCCAAACCGAATGTGATCATACCGAGTGTCATATGTGGTTTTGCTTTCTTGATGGACATACTGATAAAATCCTGTCCTCCGGTAGAGGAACCTCGCATAAAAATCAGCGCAAATCCGATTCCGCATAATACACCCATGCAAAGCGCAGCAAGAAGCCTGTTTCCATTATACACTGGAAGCATCGGTGCCACATAGTCTGTCAGTACGGACCAGATCAGAGTTGTCTTTACTGACTTTAGGAAAAATGTTTTTCCAAGATATTTGTAACAGAAAATGGTGACCGGGATATTCAGAAGTATCATTCCTGCACCAACTGGAATCTTAAACAGATGATACAGTATGATTGCAATTCCGGAAAATCCTGCTACCGGAAAATTCGCATTCAGCGCAAAATTATAAATTCCAACCGCACCAAGCATTCCTGCTGCTAGATCCACCAGAAGATCAATCCCTAATTCCTTCCAGTCAAATTTTTTCTTTAACATCTACATTTCCTCCTCTTATCTTTCATCTGATATCATAGCTTCTCTCAAAAAAAGAACAGACACAAACTATATATTCTATAATTCGCATCTGCTCTTGTATTATAATTTCATTTCACGAAGATTTAAAATTCTCTGATTACTGCTTCCCCGAAACTGTAATGTAATATCCTTCAAATCTTCTACAAACGGACCATCTACCAGTACATCTATATAAGACAACATCTCATCCGTGACTTCTGTATAGGCTCTTCCACCTGGTATCAGATCTTTGTCATATACATACCCGGAATAACTCCAGATATTCTTCTTTGGATACATTTCCCGGACTTTTTTTAAGAGCTTTACAAGTTCTCTTTGATTCTCCGGTTCAAATGGTTCTCCGCCAAGAAGTGTAAGTCCTGCAATGTATGGATGGTTCAATGCATCCAAAATTTCTTTTTCAGTCTTCTCAGTGTATGGATTCCCATAATGGAAATCCCATGTTTCTGCATTAAAACAACCTTTACAGTGATGACGACATCCTGAGACAAACAATGTCACTCGAACTCCCGGCCCATTTGCTATATCATATTTTTTTATTTCTCCATAATTCATATAAAATTCCCAGCCTTTATTTTTTCAAAACTAATCTGTAACTGTTCAGAACCCCACCACACAAATTCGCGAAATCCGGGAACCGTAAAATTTTATACTTTAATTCCGCAATTTGCTTTTACAGATGTAAGACTCTATCCTTAATCTCCTGTGTTCTTCCCTGATTCCAGAACTGTGTTCCGATGTATCCACATGTTCTTCTGGCTACCGACATCTTATCCTGATCATGGTTACCACAGTTCGGGCATTCCCAGATAAGCTTTCCACTTTCGTCTTCTTTAATCTGAATCTCTCCGTCATAACCACAAATTTCACAGTAATCACTCTTTGTATTCAATTCTGCATACATAATATGCTCGTAGATGAACTGCATCACAGAAAGGACTGCCGGAATGTTCTGCTGCATATCCGGGACTTCAATATAGCTGATTGCTCCTCCTGGTGACAGTTTCTGGAACTCCGCCTCGAACTCCAGCTTGTCAAATGCATTGATCGGCTCAGATACATGTACATGATAACTGTTCGTAATATAATTCTTATCTGTAACTCCTTTGATGATTCCGAATCTCTTCTGAAGACATTTTGCAAACTTGTATGTGGTAGACTCCATCGGTGTACCATATACAGAATAGCTGATATTCTCAGCAGCTTTCCACTGAGCACATTTGTCATTTAACCTCTGCATAACTGCCATTGCAAATGGTCTGGCTTCCGGATCTGTATGCGTCTTTCCAAGCATGCGCATGCACATCTCATAAAGGCCTGCATATCCAAGAGAAATGGTTGAATATCCGCCATATAGAAGCTTATCAATGGTCTCACCTTTTTTCAGTCTTGCCAGTGCGCCGTACTGCCAGAGAATCGGTGCCACATCTGAAATAGTTCCAAGAAGTCTCTCATGACGGCAACGGAGTGCTCTGTGGCATAACTCCAGTCTCTCATCAAGAATCTGCCAGAATCTGTCCATGTCTCCTTCTGCGGAACATGCTACATCTACCAGGTTAATTGTAACAACACCCTGATTGAAACGCCCGTAGAATTTATGCTTTCCGTTTGGAAGCATCTGAGAATCCTCTACTGTCAGGAAAGATCTGCATCCCATACATGGATAAACTTCACCTTTTTTCAGTTCCTTCATGATCTTTGCAGAAATGTAATCCGGAACCATACGCTTTGCAGTACATTTTGCTGCAAGCTCTGTCAGATACCAGTACTTAGAATCTTCTGTAATATTATCTTCATCCAGGACATAAATCAGTTTCGGGAATGCCGGTGTAATCCAAACACCCTTCTCATTCTTAACGCCTTGCATTCTCTGTTTTAATACTTCTTCAATGATGAGTGCCAGATCCTGTCTTGTCTGACCGTCTTCCACCTCATCCAGATACATGAATACGGTAACAAACGGTGCCTGTCCGTTACATGTCATGAGTGTGATAAGCTGGTACTGGATTGTCTGAATTCCGCTTTTTACCTCTTCTCTCAGACGGCAGTCTGTCAGTTTGTCAATGATTGCCTCATCCAGACTCTCCCCACATGCTTTACGTTCAGAGATAACAATATTACGGATTTTCTTACGGCTGATATCCACAAATGGTGCAAGATGTGCCAGTGTAAAAGACTGTCCTCCATACTGATTACTTGCTACCTGTGCTACAATCTGAGTCGTCACATTACAAGCCGTAAAGAAGCTGTGTGGTTTCTCGATCATTGTCTCACTGATGACGGTTCCGTTCTGAAGCATATCTTCCAGATTGATCAGATCACAGTTGTGCTCTTTCTGTGCAAAATAATCTGAATCATGGAAATGAATGATTCCCTGTTCATGTGCTTCTACAACCTCTTCCGGAAGAAGTACACGCTTGGAAAGGTCTTTACTTACTTCTCCTGCCATATAATCTCTCTGCGTGGAGTTGATCACTGGGTTCTTATTGGAATTTTCCTGATTGACTTCTTCATTAATGTTATCAATCAGTGCAAGGATCCCGTTATCTGTTGTATTGGACTTTCTTGCCAATTCACGTTTATAACGGTAGCGCACATACTTCTGTGCCACTTCATAGCCACGCATTCCCATAATTCCAGTCTCTACCATATCCTGAATGTCTTCTACATGTATAGCGTGAGTTGATTTTTTTACCTGTCCTGCAATATCATCTGCAATTGCCCGGACCTGAAATTCATTCAGTTTGTAAATATTATCAACTTCTTCATTAGCTGCGCGGATTGCATTCTCGATCTTTTCCAGATCAAAGCCGACTTCCTCTCCATTTCTTTTGATTACTTTCGTCTTCACTAACATCTTCATGTCTCACGCCTTTCTTATATATCTTTGTTCTTCTGCTTTTCGGATTCACCACAACATCTTGTGTTCCACAATTCACACTCACTCCGGTAAGAAACTATTTAGCTTCTTCAAAATCACAAGATATTGTGTTCCGCTTCATTATATTACTACAAAATATGGCGTTTGAAAAGCATTATTTTAATTTTAACATACTTTTATAAGTATACCTTTTTTCTGTCCATTTTTTGCCATTTTGTCTGTTAAAGATCAAATAATGACAACTGATTGGACTCCGGAAGGTCTCCTAAAAGTCCTAAATCTGCCATGTAATCTACAACCGTCTTACTTGCTTTCGTACGGTTTCTAAAATCATCTTTGGACAGATATGGACCATCTTTTGCCGCTTCCTCCACCGCTTCTGCAGCCTTCTCTCCCATTCCGTCAATGCTGGAAAACGGTGGCATCAGCTTTCCGTCTATGATGCTGAATTTTGTTGCTTTTGCGCGATAAATGTCGATTGGCAGGAATTCATATCCCCTCGCATACATTTCCTGAACAATATGCATGTCCTTCATTGTATCCTGTTCTTTTTTGCTGAGAGAATCAGACCGTCTTGTATAATCATCAATATAGTATTGCAGTTTTTCCTTGCCCTGACACATAATTTCATAAGAAAATGCATCTGCACGGATTCCAAAATATGCTCCATAGTATGCCAGCGGATAATTTACCTTACAATAGGCGATACGATATGCCATCATGACATAGGCTGCCGCATGGGCTTTCGGAAACATATATTTAATTTTCTCGCAGGAACCAATGTACCACTCTGGCACATCATGTTCCAACATATCTTTTTTATACTCCGGCCAATCTTTACATTTTCCTTTTGCAACGGTACCTTTACGCACTCGCTCCATGATCGTGAAGGATTCCTCACTATCCAGTCCTTTGTTGATCAGATATGTCATAATATCATCTCGGGTACAGATTGCTGTAGAAATGGTTGCCTTACCGCTCTTAATCAGATCCTGCGCATTGTTCAGCCATACGTCCGTTCCATGGGACAATCCGGAAATACGAATCAGATCTGAAAGTGTCTGTGGTTTTGTATCTACTACCATCTGGATTACGAAATCCGTTCCGAACTCCGGAATTCCAAGACATCCTACCGGACATCCCCCGATATCATCTGGTGTGATTCCAAGTGCCGATGTATCATGGAATAAAGACATTACCCCCTGATCATCCAGAGGGATATCTGTTGCTACAAATGGATGATCCGTCTCATTGTACTCATTTTCCATAGCAGGCGAACTGATATATGCCTCAAGTGCCTTGATCATGGTTGGATCATCATGACCCAGAATATCCAATTTTAACAAGTTGTGGTCGATGGAATGATAGTCAAAATGTGTCGTAATAATATCAGTCGTCATATCATTTGCCGGATGCTGCACCGGAGTGAATGAGTTGATATCTTCCCCGTGAGGAAGTACAATAATTCCTCCCGGATGCTGTCCGGTACTTCTGCGGATACCGGTACATCCCTGAACAATCCTGTCAATTTCGCAAGTTCTCTTTCTTGTTCCCCGCTCTTCAAAATAGTTCTTTACATACCCAAATGCTGTCTTATCCGCCAACGTACCAATCGTTCCGGCACGGAACGTCTGTCCGGCTCCGAAAATAATTTCCGTATATTTATGGGCATTACTCTGATAATCTCCTGAGAAGTTCAGATCGATATCTGGCTCTTTATTTCCTTTAAATCCAAGGAATGTTTCGAACGGAATATCAAATCCATCTTTTACAAGCCTGGTTTTGCACACCGGGCACTCCTTATCCGGCATATCCCATCCACAGCCCCCTGCGTAAGCTCGTACTTCTTCGGATTCAAAATCACTGTAGTGGCACTTCGGGCAATAGTAATGTGGGCTTAATGGGTTTACCTCTGTAATTCCAGCCATGGTCGCAACAAAAGAAGATCCTACCGAACCACGGGATCCTACAAGATATCCGTCCTCGTTAGATTTCCACACCAATTTCTGTGCGATAATATACATAACGGCGAATCCGTTGGAAATAATGGAATTAAGCTCACGTTCCAGACGCTCTGTAACAATCTCCGGAAGCGGATCTCCATACATAGAATGTGCCTTGTTATAACAGATTTCACGAAGCGTTTTATCTGAATCTGGAATGACCGGTGGACACTTATCCGGGCGGACTGGTGATATTTTTTCCACCATATCCGCAATCATATTGGGATTGTCAATGACAATTTCTTTTGCTTTTGCTGAACCAAGGTATTCAAACTCCTCCAGCATTTCATCTGTCGTATGCAAATACAACGGTGCCTGCTGATCTGCATCTTTGAATCCTTTTCCTGCCATAATGATACGGCGGTACACTTCATCTTCCGGATCCATAAAGTGCACATCACAGGTCGCCACGACCGGCTTATCAAACCGTTCTCCAAGGCGGATGATCTCACGGTTGATCTCACGTAAATCTTCCTCACTTTGAACCTTCTCCACACGATCACTATCAATCATGAACCGGTTATTTCCAAGTGGCTGTATTTCCAGATAATCATAAAAATTAACAATTCTGGCAATCCGCTCTGCAGATTTTTCTCCCAGTATTGCCTGATACAATTCTCCTGCTTCACAAGCACTTCCAATAATCAGACCCTCCCTGTATTTTAACACTTCGCTCTTTAGCATTCTCGGCTGACGTCCAAAATACTCCAGATGTGACTTGGAAATCAATGTATAAAGGTTCACGCGTCCAATATCATTCTTTGCCAGAACAATGACATGGTAAGACGGCATCTTACGGATTGCTTCCGCGTTGTGCGCGCCAAAATGATTCATCTGATCCAGTGTCTCGATTCCACGTTCTTCCAGCATCTGAATAAATTTCACATAAATCTCTGCGGTAACTCTGGCATCATCCACTGCTCTATGGTGATGTTCCTGAGAAATATTCAGTGCTTTTGCCACAACGTTTAGCTTGAATTTTGAAAGTGTAGGTAATAATACACGGGCAAGTCCCACCGTATCTACAGAAGTAAAATCCGGTTCTATGCCCTGCTGTCTGCAGTTTTCTTCGATAAAGCTCACATCAAAACTGGCATTGTGCGCTACCAGCACTGCATCTCCTACGAACTTTAGAAACTGTGGGAGAATTGTCTCAATCTCCGGTGATTCCATAACCATCTCATCAGTAATGCTTGTAAGCTGTGTGATTCGAAATGGAATCGGAATCTTCGGATTCACAAATGTACTATACTTATCCGTAATTTCTCCGTTCTCAACTTTAACTGCACCAATTTCAATAATCTTATCTTTTACCGAACTAAATCCCGTCGTCTCCAGATCGAATACAACATAGGTTCCTTTTAAAGACTGACCTTTCTCATTGACTGCCACATCCTGCAAATCATCGACCAGATATCCTTCCACACCATAAATAACTTTAAATGGATCGTCTTTATCCAGTGTCTCAATATAATGATTCGCGTCCGGGAACGCCTGTACCACACCATGATCTGTAATCGCAATTGCCTTATGCCCCCAGTCATGTGCTCTCTTTACAAGATCTTTGACCTCGGAAACTCCGTCCATGTCACTCATTTTCGTATGACAGTGGAGCTCCACTCTCTTTTCTACCGCATTGTCTTTTCTGGATTCTGTAAAATCAGAAATTTTCTTAATTCCAAACACAGAAGAAATGACAAGTTCGCCGTCAAATTTATCAATATTGGTCACGCCTTTAATTTTCAGGAATGCACCCATTTTAATTTCAGCCAGTACATCTGCAAGTTGATCATTACGCACGAACATCTTGACCATGATCGTATCAGTAAAGTCTGTCACTGCATACATGACAATGGTCTTTTCATTGCGGATTTCTCTTGTATCAAAGCTAATGACTTTTCCTCGAAATGTAATTTCTCCCATCTCACCAATCACGGTTGACAGTTCAATCGGCTCATCGTCAAATGGACGTCCGTAAATCAAACCTGACTCATCAAGATCCATCTTCGCAGATTTCACAAACACCTTCTTATCACGAAAGCCACCCTTCTGGAATCCACTGCCTTTTGAAAATCCACCTTTTGCAGGACTGCCGGAATTTTTTCCGTCTCCGGAATTTTTTCCACCTTGTCCGCTTCCAGATGTTTCTTTTTCCCCAGACTTTGCTTCTTTTTCCTGCTTTTTTTCCTCTTTTTGCTTCTGTACAGCCTCAACCTGATCCAGTATACTGTCTACTTCCTGCTGCAGACGCATATCATTGTATTTCAAAGTACTTTCTTTTGGTTCTTTATACATGACACGAATCTCAATGGGCAATCCGAAACGTTCTGCATACACACCTTTTAAATAATCTGTCAGAGAATCTTTTTTTCCTTGCGCAATAACAGTGTCGATTAACTGCATGCAAAGAATATTTCCTTCTTCAAAGGTACATTTCGCATTCTGCAGCATATTGCGTTCTACAACACTTCTTGTATCCAGCTCCGCAAGAAAGCTGTCCAGATACTCCGCCATCACATTCTCTGGCGTGTACTGTCCGGACAGCTCATACTTTTCTCGAATCTCTACCTGCACGGCACTTCTTCCGAAAAGCTGGTTCTTGATCAGGTGCTCCATCTCGTATACCAATGTTTTCTGAATCAGATGACGACTTACTATATGTACTCTTAAAAATGTCCGGTCAGAGTTGGTCGTCACTTTTAATACCTGCGCTCCTTCGAACATATTACATATATCTTCCCCTGCCTTTAACGTAGGGAATACTTCAAAGAACGGTTTACTCATTCCAATGCAACAGCTCCTGTCTCAATGTCTCTAATAGTTCCTCTTCTTTTACTTTCTTTACAATCTCGCCTTTTTTGATCAGGAGTCCTTCTCCCTTTCCTCCGGCAATTCCAATATCTGCTTCTTTTGCTTCTCCCGGTCCATTGACCACACAGCCCATAACTGCGACCTTAATGTCCAGTGGGATATCTGCAACCATCTCTTCAACCTGATTTGCAAGTCCGATCAGATCAATCTGGGTTCTTCCGCATGTCGGACAGGATACAACCTCAATTCCGCCTGTGCGAAGTCCCAGTGTCTTTAAAATAATCTTCGCTGTCTTGATCTCTTCTAGTGGTGATCCAGTCAGTGACACACGGATTGTATCTCCGATTCCCTGTCCCAGAATCAGTCCAAGACCTACTGAGGATTTTATATTACCTGCCAATAATGTTCCTGCCTCTGTAATTCCTACGTGTAATGGGTATGGGCATTTCTTGGCGATCAGTTCATGTGCCTTTACACACATCATAACATCAGAAGATTTGATACTAACTACAAGATTATTATATCCCATCTCCTCGATAAGCTGTATTTTGTCCAGGGCACTCTCTACAAGTCCCTCTGCAGTCACCCCATGATACTTCTCTACCAGATGCTTTTCCAGTGATCCACTATTCACACCAACACGAATTGGAACACCGTACTCTTTTGCTTTTTCAACAACAGCACGGACTCTCTGCTCATCTCCAATATTACCCGGATTAATACGAATCTTATCTGCCCCGTTCTCAATCGCTGCAATCGCCAGCTTATAATCAAAATGAATATCTGCCACAAGTGGAATATGAATCTGCTTCTTGATCTCACCAATTGCTTTCGCTGCATCCATATTCGGCACAGCGCAGCGGATGATCTCACAGCCGGCTTTCTCGAGAGCAAGAATCTGGGCAACAGTCGCCTCCACATCTTCCGTCTTCGTATTTGTCATTGACTGTATTCTGATCGGATTACCTCCTCCGATCGTAACATTTCCAATCTGAACTTCTTTCGTGTGATCTCTGTACATGATTTTTGCTCCTTCACATGCAGAAAACCTGCCACACGGCAGATTTTCTGATTTTTTCGTTTTAGGTTTCTTTTGTCTGATACCTACTTTCTGATGAACGTGAACTGTTCCCCATATTCTCGTTCTGTAAGTGTCATCTGATTGCCATCTATGCTGTATGAAAAAGATGAATCCAGATCATCCAGTACATTCTCCAGATCTTCTTTTGTATATGCACCGTCCGCTTTCTCAACTGCCTTGTCAATCTGCTCCTCATCTTTTGTGATGGTAATAATCTTTGACTTCATATCTACGCTGTAATTCATCTCTACGGCTGCATCTGTATTCTCCGCAATATCCGTGATATCTACCTGAATCGTATCGTTCTTCTCAATCTTTAGCGCAATCGTTGCATCCTCACTTTCCCAGTTTCCTACTACTGGATTAGTCGTGAACATTCTCGTCAGCAGATATACTGCGATTAAAATGATCAGCACTGAGGATACAAGGGTAACCACTCGCCATATCTTACTTCTTTTTGCCTCATCATTGCCTGCTATAATCATACTCTTATAATCCTCTCACTTTTCTTCTTTTCTATCATAACTAAATTATAGATTCTTTTCCAGACAGTGTCAACTGGTATTCTCATGTTCCAGAACGGAACTTTTTCGCTACTTTTTGTTTACATCCGCCACACTTATCTTTTTTTCACATAACACTTGGTAAAATATACCAAAAATACAAAAGAAAGGAGACCTGGCAAGTGTCATTCGGTCAGAAGCTACGCAAATTACGCAAAAAATTTAATATGACTCAGAAAAATGTTGCTGACTGTATCCATGTCTCCCGCTCTGCTATTGCAGGTTACGAAAAAAAGGGCCGCCAGCCTTCTCATGAAAAGCTGACGGCAATCGCAGATTTATTCGAGGTCCCTGTTGATTATCTTCTGAATGACGAAGAGGATACTATCACCCTCTCTCCTTCCCGGCTTACAACCAATTCTGATGATGAGCTGAATCTTTTGCTTGCATACCGAAGCCTCTCCCGAAACAGCAAACGTGATCTCAAAAAGTATATGAAACTTTTGAAAGAAAAAGATGCTTCAGAAAGCTCTTAATCTGCACTTATTATTTTTCTTTTTTTATTTTCTAGCACTCTTCTGCAATTTTATAAATTAGATGCTCCGTATCTTCCCAGCCAATACAAGGATCCGTAATGGACTTTCCATATACCATATCAGGTCCGATATTCTGTCTTCCTTCTTCCAGATAACTTTCCACCATAACACCCTTGATCATATTTTTCAGATCCGGATTATATCTTCGTGTATGAAGCACTTCACTGACAATACGAAGCTGTTCTTTGTATTTTTTATTTGAATTAGAATGGTTCGCATCAACAATTGCTGCTGGATTTTTCAGATCTTTCTTCTGATAAAGTTCAAATAATCGCAGGCAATCTTCATAATGATAATTTGGCTGGCATGTTCCATATTTGTCTACGCCTCCACGCAAAATCACATGTGCCAGATCATTTCCTGACGTCTGTACATCCATACCTCTGTAAATGAAACGATGTCCCATCTGGGCTGCCACTACAGAATTCAGCATCACCGACAGGTCTCCACTGGTCGGATTCTTCATTCCGACAGGAATATCCATTCCACTTGCTGTCAGACGATGCTGCTGATTTTCCACAGAACGTGCACCGATTGCCTCATAAGATAAAATATCATCCAGATAGCTTCTGTTCTCCGGATATAACATCTCATCTGCTCCGGTCAGTCCGCTTTCTTCCATAACACGGATATGCATATGACGGATTGCAATAATTCCCGCATAAAGATCCGGTGCCTTATCCGGATCCGGCTGATGGAGCATTCCTTTATATCCCTCACCGGTCGTTCTTGGTTTATTTGTATAAATTCTTGGAATAATCATCAGTTTATCTTTTACTTTTTCATTGACTTTCGCCAGACGATCCACATACTCGCACACTGAATCTTCATTATCTGCAGAACACGGTCCGATAATGACTGCAAATTTGTCCGATTTTCCTGTGAAAATATCGCGAATCTCCTGATCTCTTTTTTTCTTTAACTCTGCCAGCTTTTCTGACAGAGGAATTTCTTCCTTCAATTCTGCCGGAGAAGGCAGTGTCGTATTGATTTTCATAGACATATTTTTTCTCCTTCTATGTTTCTTCTCTCTTATTCATTCAAGACTTAACTATCCTAAAATCTGTACTCCACCAAGAAGCACATAAGATATGAACCACATAATTACAGTTGCCATGCAGATTCCAATGATGACTGCCGGAAATGCTTTCTTAAATTTCACACCGAGAAGTGCGGCAATGAGTGAACCTGTCCATGCTCCGGTTCCCGGAAGCGGAATACCAACAAATAATACAAGTCCCCAGAATTCATATTTTTCAATCTGGTCTTTTTTCTTCATTGCTTTTGCTTCCAGCTTATCTACCAGCGGTTTTAAATGTTTTGTTCCTTTCATCCAGTTAAAAATCGGTGTGATCAGAAGCAGGATAAACGGAACCGGTATAATATTCCCAAGAATACATAATGGAATCGCTTTTGCGACCGGCACTCCAAGAAGCGGACCTGCTACAAGAAGCGCTCCACGAAGTTCCAGAATCGGAATCATGGAAATAATAAATACAATTGCCTCTTTCCCAACACTTCCACTGAGTGCATCAATAATTCCTTGTACTAATGACTGTGTCATACATCTCTCCTTATTTTTTCATTTATTTTTGTAACTGTTCAGAACCCCGCCACATATATTCTTTCAAAAATGCAAATAACTGTTCCATCTCTTCTCTTGTTCCGATGGTAATACGCATATATTGCTCGATTCTTTCACTGCCCCAGAATCGCACATAGATATCATGTGCCTTTAATGCCTCAAACAGCTCTTTCGCATCGTATTCCGGGTGCTTTGCAAATATAAAGTTAGACCCGGAATCCAGATATGTAAATCCAAGTTTTGTAAGTTCTTCTTTTGCCCACTCCCTTGTCTCAACAATTTTTCTGACGCCATTCTCGAAATATTCCCTGTCTTTCACAGCTTCCACACCACACACAATTGAAGTCTGGTTCATAGTGTAAGAGTTAAATGAATATTTTGCATCATTTAAGTATTTGATCAATGTCGGATTGCTGATAGCATAGCCGATTCGCATACCCGCCATAGATCTTGCCTTGGAAAATGTCTGGACAACGATCAGGTTATCGTATTTGTCAATCAGTTCCAGTGCGGAACGTCCTGCAAAATCAATATACGCTTCATCCACGATCACAATGACATCCTGATTATGTGCAATGATATCTTCTACTACTGACAGATCCTCATAGATTCCTGTCGGTGCATTGGGGTTTGGGAAAATCACTCCCCCGTTCTCCTTATAGTAGTCTTCTTTTACAAGTTTGAAATCCTCATCCAGTTTCTGACACTCATATGGAATCCGATACAGATCCGCCCATACACTATAAAAAGAATAAGTAATATCCGGGAAAAATATCGGTTTTTCGGAATTAAAAAATGTCAGGAAACACATAGACAATACATCATCGGATCCTACACCTACAAATACCTGGTCCGGATTCACATGATAAAAGTCTGCAAGCGCATTTACAAGTGGTGCTGCAGTCGGATCCGGATAAAGGCGGAAACGGTCTGTATCCATCTCTTCTAACGCTTTTGTGACTCCCGGTGCCGGTGGATATGGATTCTCATTCGTATTTAATTTGATGACTTTGCGCTGTGGCTGTTCACCTGGTACATATGGCTCTACTTTTCTTATGTTCTTCTCAAATGCTTTCATACTATGCTCCTGTATCTTTGCTAAATTTGTTCATCGCCGCGACCTCTGAACATTACATGTATTCCTTTGCCAGTTCTTTGAATTTTGGAAGCGAATTCACGATTGTCTCATGAGATACACAATATGCCAGTCTTACATATCCCGGACACGCAAAGGAACTACCTGGTACCATCAGGATATTATATTTCTTTCCTGCATTACAGAATTCCTTTTCATCTGCAACTGGTGATTTTACAAAAAGATAGAATGCTCCCTGTGGTTTGATGCATTCAAACCCACATTCTTTCAATCCGTTATATAGATCTTCTCTGTTTCTGTTGTAGAAAGAAAGGTCTGTCTTTGCATCCAGGCATTTTTCTACTACTTTCTGCTGCAGAGTTGGTGCATTTACAAAACCTAAGATTCTTGTTGCCACATTGGCAGCGGAAAGAAGATCTTCACTGTCTGCAACCTCATCCGGAATAACAAGATATCCTATACGTTCTCCCGGAAGTGACAGGGATTTACTGAAAGAATATCCTACAATCGTATTATCATAATATTTCGTCAGGTATGGAACTTCCACTCCATCATAAGCAAGTTCACGATATGGTTCGTCAGAAATCAGGAAAATCTCTGTTCCATATTCTTTCTGTTTGGCCTCCATGATTGCCGCTAACTTCTTGATCGTCTCCTCTGAATATACAACACCTGTCGGGTTATTCGGCGTATTTACAATGACAGCTTTTGTCTTTGGTGTGATCTTCTGTTCAAATTCATCAAGCTTTGGCTGAAAATCAACTGTATTCGGGGAAATCTCGACCAGAACTCCATCATAGTTGTTTGTATAAGAACGATATTCTCCAAAATATGGTGCAAATGCAATCACTTCATCTCCGGGATTGATCAGAGATTTTAAAATGACATTCAATCCACCTGCCGCTCCGACAGTCATGACAATGTTCTTGCCGGAAAATTTTGTATCAAATCTTTCATTCAGAGACTTTGCAATTGCCTCTCTTACTTCCGGATATCCACTGTTACTGTTCGTATAGCCATGAAGCACAACCGGATCTGTGTCATTGACCAGTTCGACAATTGCATCTTTTACAATCTGCGGTGCCGGAACATTCGGATTCCCAAGGCTGAAATCAAATACATTCTCACGTCCGTAAATTCCTGCCAGACGTGTTCCTTCCTCAAACATTGCACGAATAGCGGAACTGTTCGCTACCATATTTTTCATTTTATCTGCTATCATTTTTCTATCTCCTTTTCATGTACATGTCCTTTTTCTACCATAAATACTGGTTTATAGGAAAGCTTTGCTTTTCTGAGTCCCTCAGAACCGGCATCATCTTCCCGATTCACATATTTGTAATCCATACACTCATGTTCTACAAATTGCTGATTGATCATAGTATATGCTCCGGGCACATCTGCATAAGCTTTCTCTATGTGAACAACAAATGTATCCGGGCAGATTGGTTCTCCGATGGTAAATGCTACGATTTTACCATCAATTCGAAGGATACCGCCCTTCAGGTCAAGTTCTTCAAAAAGTCTGAGTGCATTCATTGTCACACACATCTCTGCATTCTTATCTGTATCATCATTACAGCCATTCTCTTTTCTCCACTTCAAAGCCATCTGGAAACATTCCTCCAGATTCTCTTTTTTCATGGATTCGTAGCTCCAGCGTCCTTCAAATTCTTTTCGGAATCGATTCACATGGTTCTTCTTTCCATGCATCTTCTTACCAGACAAAGTCGCTAATTTCTCGCTTTCATAGACATAATCCGCTTCGTCCCGGTCATACTCAATCTCGAATCTTCCCGGATACCAGCTTTCCAGTCGTGCAAAATCATCCGGTGTCACATTATACATACGGAACGGATAACCTCGCTCCTCACTATATGTTTTCATCTTATCCAATGCACGCTTCACATGTTCATCTGTCCCTGCCGGAAATGCATAGGCAACATGTCCCTCATCTTCACTTTTGAACACCATGGCTCCTTCAACAATCGCCCATTTTACCGGGTACTGCCTGGACCATAAAAACACATTGACAAATGTACGTTCACAACTTCTGCTCGGATGCTCATCGAAATACTTTGTCATGATTTTCTTGTCTTCCAGCTCTGTTCTCTTAAAAATAATATCTTTCATTCTATGCTCCAATTCAAAACTAGTAAAGAGCACATCCGACGAAGAAATTCCCCGACATTGTACTCATCGCAGTTCTTGTCCATCTGATAACTGTAATTTTTACTCTTCCGAGTATAGCACATTTTCTATACTCATTACAAGGCATGCCACTGATATCATCTATGTGCTTTTTACTGCTCTGCCAAAAAACAAAGCTTCATAGCTGCAATATCTATGAAGCTTTAAGCGCTTTCTTCACAATCTCACTCATCAGTTTGGAAGCTCCCAAAAGTGCTGCCGGATCTACTGTGAATTTAGAATTATGCGCCGGATATTTTCCCCCGGTCCCCACATGAAAAAATGCTCCCGGAACCAACTCCTGATAACAGGAAAAATCTTCTCCTCCCATCTCCGGATGCTGCAAGGTTACATGGAATCCTTCTTCCATTGCTTCTTTTCGCACAAGTTCTGCCAATTCTGCATCATTGTTCGTTGCCGGGCAGCCTGGGATCCATGTAAATTCCACCTGATAACCTTCCCGCTCCAGACCTTCAGCCTGTGCCTGCATCAGTTCCACAATCTGCTCACGCACTTTGGGATTAAATGTGCGAACGGTTCCTTCTAGCCTGGCGGTCTCTGGGATAATGTTCCAGCTTGTACCTGATGTAAAACGAGTCACACTGATAACTGCCGTCTCCGTCGGACTGATTCTTCGGCTTACAATTTCCTGAAGACTTCCTACCAGTCTTGCTGCTGCCGGGATCGGATCCAGACCCGTCTGCGGGGCGCTTCCGTGGCATCCCATTCCTTTTACCGTATATAAGAACCGGTCTACCGCCGCTGAAAATGGACCTGGTGCAATTGCAATCGTTCCGACTGGCATGTTTTGTTTTGTGTGAAGTCCAAAGATTTTTTCAATCTTATATTTTTCAAACATTCCGGTATTTACAACTTTTTCACCACCATGTTCTGCTTCTTCGGCAGGTTGAAACAATAAAATGACGGTACCCTTTATATGCTCTCTCTCTCCTCCAAGAAGTTTTGCCACTCCAAGAAGTGCTGTCGTGTGGAAATCATGTCCACAAGCATGCATACAGCCATCATTTTCTGAACTGTAAGAAAGTCCACTCTCTTCCAGGATCGGCAGCGCATCAATATCCGCTCTGATTGCAACAACACCCCCTGGCTCTTTTCCCTCGATCTTTGCAAGCACTCCTGTATCAAGTCCCAGATTCAAAAGCTCCACACCTTCTGTCTGTTTTAATACATTTTTTACATAGTTGGTTGTCTCATACTCCTTTAATGCAAGTTCCGGATGTCTGTGCAGCCATTGAAAATGTTCCAATAAGTATGTCTGTAATTCTTCTGCCATCACGATTTTCCTCCTGTCTTATCTACCATTCTTTACAAATCCCTAGTTCAAGAATGCCTCTGCATTCAAAGCATCTCTAAGCTGATTCATTGCCTGCCTTAACGTCTGACGCGGGCATGCGATATTGATTCGTTCAAATCCTTCTCCTACTGCCCCAAAAATAAATCCCGGATCCAGCCAGAGATTTGCCTCATCAACGACCAGATGTTCCAGTTCTTCTACTGATAACCCCAGTTCTCTGCAATCCAGCCAAAGCAGATAAGTTCCTTCCGGCTCAATAAGCCTGATTTTCGGAATCTCCTGTTTCAGATAATCCCGGACAAAGTCCACATTTCCCTGAAGATATACCAGTAACTCTTCCAACCATTCTTCGCCGTTTTCATAAGCAGTCTGACACGCTTCCATTCCCATCAGATTCGGCTGGCTGTAGCCCGCTTGCATCACTTCGTGTTTAAATTTCTCACGCAGCTTTGGATTGGAAATGATAATGTTGGAAAGTTGAAGCCCTGCCACATTAAATGTTTTTGATGGCGCGGTACATGTGACAGTAATATCTGCAATCTCTTCTGAAATAGATGCCATCATCTGATGTTTATGTCCTTTGTATACAATATCACTGTGGATCTCATCGCTGACAAGTGTCACGTGATATTTCAAGCAGAGCGCTGCAACTTTTTCCAACTCTTCTCTTTTCCACACACGTCCTACCGGGTTGTGCGGACTGCAGAAAAGTAATAATTTCACAGCATTTTCCCGGATTTTCTTCTCCATATCCTCAAAGTCAATAGTGTAGTGCCCATCTTCTAATTTTAATGGACTTCCAATCAGCTTTCTTCCATTGTCTTCAATGACCTCTCTGAACGGGTAGTAAACCGGCTGCAGCATCAGAACACTTTCTCCCGGCTCTGTGTAGGCTTTTACTGCCATTGCAAGTGCAAATACAATTCCTGGTGTCTTGATGATCCAGTCACTCTCGATTTCCCAGTCAAATCTTCTCTTATACCAGGATTTCACTGCTCTGAAATAATCCTCCAGGGTATCACTGTACCCAAATATACCATGCTCTACAATCTCAAATAAGCGCTCTCTGACTGCTTTTGGTGCCTGAAAATCCATATCTGCCACCCAAAGTGGAAGTATATCCGCTTTCTTTCCTCTTACTGTCGCAAAATCATATTTTAAAGAATGTGTTCCTTTTCGATTGATTACTTTATCAAAATCTGTTGCCATATTTATTTTCTCCTTCATTTTCGCGCCTGTTGTCTTAAATATTTTAGGACAGGGACTTCTTTTAAAAGTACCTGTCCCAGATTTAATTTTCTTATTTCAGCTTTCTAATCTGTCTTCATTTTATAATAAAACTTTTTATTGTTTCTTACAATTCTGCCATCTCCAAAAATGCTCTTGTACGTTCATTCTCCGGATTATTAAACAATTTCTCCGGTGTATTGTCTTCTACAATCTGTCCACCTTCCAGGAATAAGATTCTGGAGGCAACATTTTTTACAAAGCGCATCTCATGGGATACTACGATCATCGTCATTCCATCTGCTGCAATTTCTTTCATAACATCAAGAACTCCCCCGATCCACTCCGGATCAAGAGCACTTGTTGGCTCATCAAACAGCATAACCTGCGGTTCTGCTGCAAGTGCTCTCGCTATTCCTACTCTCTGCTGCTGCCCTCCGGAAAGACGTACCGGGTATTCATCTCTCTTCTCGATCAGTCCGACACGTTCCAGCAAATGCTCTGCTTTCTCCACTGCCTGGACTTTCGGCATCTTCTGAACCCGAATCAGTCCTTCCGTAATATTCTCCAGAGCAGTCTTGTTCTTCCAGAGATTATAATGCTGAAATACCATGCTCGTCTTTTCTCTGAGTGCCCGGATTTGTTGTTTATTCTCTTTTCCGGCTTCAATTGTAACTCCATCAATGGTAACTCTCCCTGCATCTGGTACATTTAACCAGTTGAGAGAGCGAAGAAGCGTTGTCTTACCGCCTCCGCTTGGTCCGATCAGCGTTACAACTTCACCTTTTTCTATCTGAAAATCCAGATTTTTCAAAACCTGATTATCACCAAAAGCTTTACAAAGTCCTCTTACTTCTACTATCGACATCTTAACTTCTCCTCTCTTTTCTACGCACATAGGTCTCTATCTTTGCAAGCAGACGTTCCAAAAACATACAGCATACCCAGTAAATCAAAGATACTGCAATATATACCTCAAAGTAACGATAAGATCTCGCTCCAACAATTCTTGCCTGTGCCATAATATCTACAACTGCAATGTTAAATACAAGAGAAGTCTCTTTTAATAATGATATAAAGTTATTGCCCAGACTTGGAAGTGCTACGACAAATGCCTGCGGGATTACAACACTTATAAGCGCCTGCCACTTCGTCATATTCAAGCTATAACAAGCTTCTACCTGTCCTTCATCTACGGACATCAATGCACTGCGGATAATCTCTGACATATATGCCGCTGCATTAAGTCCCAGTGTAATAATTGCGAATACGACCGGGTGGATTCCGTTAATATCAAAACTTGTTCCCCATGCTTCGTTCATCACACGAAGCAATATCGGGATTCCGTAATACACAAGCACCAACTGTACCATAGTCGGCGTACCACGGATAAATGATATGTATACTTTCGCAACTGTCTTAAGTACCCGTACTTCAAAATAACGGGCCAACGCAATAAAGAACCCTACGATCAGTCCTGCTACACAACTGGCAATTGTAATCAGAAGTGTGATCGGCAGATATACTGCTATCTGCGGAATGGACTGTATCAGAAATTCAACACTAAATATTTTCCCCATCTCTTTTACACCAATCTTTCTCTTTTATTCGGAACTCTTGTGGTTTCCGGTACAACTTATGAATCGCCCTATAGAAATTCGTGCAAGAACGATTTCTGTATAACGGCGTATTGCACAAAATGCACGTCGCATCTCATACGGCGTGCATCTTACATTTTTCCTTATTTCTTTAAAGATATAAGACACTTTCTCGATTATAATTGTGGTGCATAATCTCCATCAAGATACTTCTCAGATAATTCTTTTAATGTACCATTTTCAATCAACGTCTTCAGACTGTCATCAATAATCTTTTTCAGCTTCTCTCCTGACTCGTCCTGTCTCAGAAGCATGTATGTAGTTGTCTCATCACCAGTCTCAAATGGAAGACACTCTAGTTCACTGTCAAGTCCCTGCTCTTTGAGAACATAATCAGCAGTTACTTTAATAGAAGCAATATGTGCATCTGCTCTTCCGTTAATAACTTCCTGAAGCATCTTGCTCATATCTCCATCTGCATACATAATATTGGCTGCTTTGTCCGGATGCTCTTTGTTATAATTCTCAAGCCAGTTTGTCTGTGCTCCTGAGGTTGCAGATACAATCGTTTTTCCTGCAATACTGTTTACATCACTGGAAATATCTGTACGGTCTTTTTTAAATACAATTGCTGCCTGAGTCTCTGTATATGGAATATCCGGGAAAAGATATTTCTGCTCACGCTCTTCATTCTTACCACACTGACTGGCAATCACATCAATCTTGCCAGACTCGAGAGCTGTAAAGATTCCATCCCAGCCTGTTGCTTCATATTTAAATTCAACATCTGGATTCAGATCATCAATTGCCTTCATAACTGCAATATCATATCCGTCCGGTTCGCCTTTTTCATTTACAAGGTTGAACGGAGGATATGCTCCTTCTGTTCCAACTGTATAAGTGGTAACTCCGGAATTGTCAGATTCTTTTTTATCATCTGCTGATTTTCCACAACCAACCATCATACTTGCTACCATTCCTGCTATCAATAATGTACTTAATACTTTTTTCTTCTTCATAACTGATCACTCCTTACAAGTTTTTTTCATTAGTTTTTATGTTCTTGACTTTTCCTATTATAATAGTAAGATTTTAGTTTGTCTATGTTTAGATTTTTATAGTTTGCTATAGGATATAATTATAGCAATATCTGAATTGATTTTTGTTTTTCTTGACGTTTTCCTATATATACGGTATCATTAATTATATTATGTGTAATCATTTTTATTATATGATACCAAAAACTCAACAACATTATATTATAGAGAGAAGACGATAATTATAAAATCAGAAAAGAAAAAACAGGGTTTCACATTAGTAGAACTCATTGTAGTTCTGACAATCCTTGCAATTCTTGCCGCACTTTTGATTCCGGCTTTAACCGGATACATACGAAAGGCAAAAGAAAAAGCAATTATAACAGAAGCAACCGATACTTGGAAAGCTGCACAGGCAGCCATGTCAGAATGCTATGCTATGTATCCCGAAAGCTTTACAAACCCTGATCCCACTAAACCGCCATGCAGATTTGCAACGGAAATCGATGGCAAAAGAATAAAGAATCTGGGCAGAATTACGAACGCTGCTCTGGATGCTGTACAGAGAAATCCCAATGACAAAACAGAAATCAATACATCCAGCAGAAGAATTGCCCGACAGGTATTATCTTATCTGGATAGTGCTGATAAATCTAATGCACAGTACCTTTTCACTGCGCCTTCTGGAAAAAATACATGGGACACTACATTTAATGATTATTTTGGAGCAAAATATGATTCTAATGCTGTACTGCTTCAGATTTTCCATACAACAGACGGAAAAGTTGTTGCAATTAACTTTGGCAAAGACGGTTATATGGTGACAATAGTTCCCGGCAAGGAAACTACATGTGTGTATAACGGAAAATCTTTAAGATCAATTGAAGGCTAAAAAGAGGAGTCAGTTTGCTGCAAGCAGCATCTGGCTCCTCTTTTCTTTTTCATAGCACGAACGCCCACTTCGATTCCGCTTTGCTCCATCTCAGTGCTCGTTTGACTCACCCGTACTTCGCTATGAGGGCATGCACCCGCCCACCTCGATTCCGCTTTGCTTCTTCTCGGTGCTCGTTTGCATTCTCACACAATATAACAAAAGGACGATTCTCCCTGCAAGCAGCCTCCCACCACTTCCGAATAGCACGAACGCTCACTTCGATTCCGTTTCACTTCATCTCAGTGCTCGTTTGACTCACATAGATTAAAATAAGAGCGCCCTGAACAATAAATTGTCCCTTGCGCTCTTATATTTAATCTGCGTTCGTGCTATTCGTCCATGTTTGCGAGTTTTTTGGCTTGATCGGCAGCGATGCAGGCATCGATGATTTCCTGTATATCGCCGTTCATGATCTTGTCTAGTTTGTATAATGTCAGACCGATACGGTGATCTGTGACACGTCCCTGTGGGAAGTTGTAAGTACGGATCTTCTCGGAACGGTCTCCTGTTCCGATCTGGCTCTTTCTTGCTTCTGCCTCTGCATCATGCTGCTTCTGACATTCCAAATCGTAGAGTTTTGCACGCAGAAGTGCAAATGCTTTTTCTTTATTCTGCAGCTGTGATTTCTCTGTCTGGCTGTAGATTACAATTCCAGTTGGATAGTGAGTCAGACGTACAGCGGAGTCTGTTGTATTGACACACTGTCCACCATTTCCTGATGCTCTCATAACATCGATACGGATATCTTTCTCATCAATATGAACATCAACATCTTCTGCCTCCGGCATAACTGCTACTGTGATTGTTGATGTGTGGATACGTCCGCCGCTTTCTGTCTCCGGCACACGCTGCACGCGATGTACTCCGGATTCGTATTTCATCATAGAATATGCACCCTGTCCATCAATCATAAATGTAACATTCTTCATACCACCGATTCCAATTTCTTCGCACTCTACCAGTTCCACTTTCCAGCGTTTACTCTCTGCATAATGCAGATACATACGATAAATTTCTGCTGCAAAAAGTGCAGCTTCATCTCCACCGGCACCAGCACGAATCTCAACTACTACGTTCTTGTCATCATTAGGGTCTTTTGGAAGCAACAGGATCTTAAGCTCATGCTCAAGCTCTTCTACTCTTGCTTTCGACTCATTCAACTCCTCTTTTGCAAGTTCTCGCATATCTTCGTCAGACTCTTCATTCAGAAGTTCCAGGCTTTCTTCAATGTTCTGCTTGCATGCTTTATATTCTTTGTATGCTTCTACGATTGGTGTAAGCTCACTTTGTTCTTTCATGAGCTTACGGAAACGATTTGGATCACTTGCCACATCCGGTTCCTGAAGTTCGCTCAAGATTTCTTCTAATCGAATTAGCAGATCTTCTAATTTATCAAACATCTCTATCTCCTCCTGTTTACCTGCAATATTACTATAACTGCCATATACCGATGCAAACATTAAACATAATCCTCACTTCGGTATTCTCTATCCTGACCAATGTCTCACATTTTTGTTCGACTTGAATTTTCTGCAACTTCTTTATTGTACATGCCACACACTACACGGTCAAGTCCTGCCAGATCCTTTTTCACATATATATTGCAAAATCCTGCATTTTTCATAAGCTTTGATACATCTTCTGCCTGGTCATGACCGATTTCGAACATGAGCCATGCACCATCATTCAGATGTGAAATGCTTTCGCTTACAATTCTTCTGTAAAAGTAAAGTCCGTCTTCATGTCCGTCAAGCGCGATCCACGGATCATGAAGCTTTACTTCGTCCTCCAGTCCCTGGATCACTTCCGTTCTAATATATGGTGGGTTTGACACAATAAGGTCAAAACTTTCAGATACATTTTCAAAAATGTCACTCTGTACCCATATAACAGGAACCTTAAGTCTCTGAGCGTTCTTTTTTGCTACTTCAATCGCATCTGCTGATATATCTGCGCCAACCGCTTTCACCCCTGTAATGTGCTTTCTTTCTGCCGCATACTTTAAAAGACTGATCGGTATACAGCCAGAACCCGTACACATATCCAGCACATACATATCCGGTCTTATCACTTTCAATGCTTCTTCCACCAGATTCTCTGTATCCTGTCTTGGTATAAGCACATCCTCATTAACAAGAAATTCATATCCCATAAACTCCTGACTTCCCGTAATATGCTGAAGTGGAATTCTTCGTGCACGCTTTTCCAGATATTCCCAATACCGTTTTGCTTCCTCTTCCGAAATATTTTTTTCCGGATTTCCATAGTAGGACGCACGACTGATTCCAGTTACATATTCCAGTAAATACCATGCATCGATTTGAGCATCTGGTATCTGCCTGCTTTCCAGATACGCAGATCCTTCTTTATAAATCCTCTGCAGTTTTAAAGTTCTCTGCTTCATATGCTCTCCAATCAAATACTGCTTCTACTGCCTGTATTGCCACTTCAATCATTGAGTCGTCCGGTTCTTTCGTTGTCAGCTTCTGGATTGCAAGTCCTGGTCTGCTCAAAAGATTGATAATCGGATTCTCACTTCTTCCTGCAAGTTTCAGTACTTCATAAGAAATTCCTGCAATGACCGGAATCAGGGCAATTCTCACGATCACACGCATCAGCGGTGATTCCACCTGGATCAACATCAACAAAATAATACTGATTGCCAGTACGAAGAATAAGAAACTTGTTCCACAGCGCTTATGCTGTCTGGAACTGATTCTGACATTATCAACGGTAAGCGGAAGTCCATGCTCAATGCAATTGATGCATTTGTGCTCCGCGCCATGGTACATAAATGTTCTCTGGATATCATCCATTCTTGAAATCAATGCAATGTAGAGAATAAATATACCAATCCTCACAAATCCTTCCACTAATGTTCTCAAATGGTACGATGGCATCAGTGGTTTTAATAATGAAGACAGAAAATACGGCAGAACCATAAATACTGCTGCTGCAATTACCAAAGATATTGCAACTGTCGCATTCATCATCCATTTTTCCTGCTTTTCCTTCTTTGCGATTTCTTTCTCAGTCAGTTCTTTTTCGCTTTTTACTTCCTCTTCGTCCTCATAAAATTCAGCCGAAAACATCAACGTCTTAATTCCCAGAACCATAGAATCTATAAAATTGAACACACCTCTGATAAACGGAATCTTCGTTAAAACTTTCCATTTGATCACACTGTGATATTCTTCCTTCTGTACAAAAATCTCTCCATCCGGTTTTCTCACTGCAACCGCATAGTCGTCTCCATGTCTCATCATAATTCCTTCAAGGACTGCCTGTCCCCCAATATTGGATGACTTCATATAATTGCTCTCCTCATATCTGATATAAATAGAAGAAAGGGTTGAGATTTAAAAAACCTCAACCCCGATAACCTTCGAACTTATTTCATTCCGTACTTCTTGTTGAACTTATCAACACGGCCACGAGCCTGTGTTGCTTTCTGCTGTCCTGTGTAGAACGGATGACACTTAGAACAGATTTCTACGTGGATATCTTCTTTTGTAGATCCTGTTACGAATGTGTTACCACAGTTGCAAGTTACAGTTGCCTGATAGTATGCTGGATGTATTCCTTCTTTCATGATTTTCACCTCTTCTTTATTATTGTTGCGTTTATTTTAGTTGCGTCAAACGCGAATATTTTCTAAACAGCTTTCTTATTGTACCACACGATTGCCAGCTTGTCTATAATATTTTTTTCTTTTTTACCATTTCAATCAACTCATTGTTGTTCTTTGTATTGGAGAACATATTCAAGATACTCTCCACCGCCTCTTCCGCACGCATTCCATTGAGTGCACGGCGCATGATCTCCACAGCTTCCTGCTCATCTTTGTTAAGAAGCAGATCTTCTCTACGAGTGCTTGACTTCGGTATATCAATAGCAGGGAACATTCTTTTTTCAGAAAGCTTACGGTCAAGTACCAGTTCCATGTTACCTGTTCCTTTAAACTCCTCATATACAACATCGTCCATCTTGCTTCCTGTATCTACCAGTGCTGTAGCGAGAATTGTAAGGCTTCCACCCTCACGCATATTTCTTGCAGCACCAAAGAAACGCTTTGGCATATGAAGCGCTGCAGGATCAAGACCACCGGAAAGTGTTCTTCCGGATGGTGAAACAGTCAGGTTATACGCTCTTGCAAGACGTGTGATGCTGTCAAGCAAGATCATAACATCTTTCTTATGTTCTACAAGACGCTTTGCACGTTCAATGACCATTTCAGATACTCTCTTATGATGCTCTGGAAGCTCATCAAATGTAGAGTAAATAATCTCTACATTGTCTCCTTGAATGGTCTCTTTAATATCCGTAACTTCCTCCGGACGTTCATCAATCAGAAGAATCAGAAGATGCACTTCCGGATTATTCTTAAGAACAGACAATGCAACTTCTTTTAAAAGTGTTGTCTTACCGGCTTTCGGAGGTGATACGATCATTCCTCTCTGACCTTTACCAATTGGAGAAAGCAAGTCCATAATTCTCATAGACGTGCTTGTCTTGCCACACTCCAGACGCATTCTCTCATTTGGAAAAATCGGTGTCATCTTCTCGAAACTGCTACGTGTGAGAAGTTCCATTGGATCTGTATCATTCACTTTAGTCAAATATAACAGTGCGCTGAACTTCTCCTGCTGTGTCTTAATACGAGTATGTCCCTCCAAAATATCTCCAGTCTTCAGATTGAATCTACGGATCTGAGACGGCGAAATATAGATATCATTATCTCCTGGAAGATAATTATCACTTCGGATAAATCCGAACCCATCTGGCATAACCTCCAGAATTCCGCGTGCAACAATGCCACTGTCCAGGCGGTCAATATCATGGATTTCTTTATCTCCGGTATTCGCAGACATCTCTTTTACTGTCTCACGCTTTTCCTGTTTTTCTTTTTCCTGTTCTTTTTCATCTTCCTGTAACATCAATTCGATTACCTGGGCCTTTTTCATTGTAGAAATACCTTTCAGGCCTCTTGCTTTTGCAAGTTCTTTTAACGTCGTCAACGGTAATGTTTCATATTTTTCTTTCATCATCGCTTTATATTCCTTTCAATTATAGGCTTATGTGTCATCACGGGATTCTTTGTCAGAATAGACTTCATCTGAAACTAAAGTTTATTATACTACAAATGTTTCGCTTTTAAAAGCCTTTTTTCAAAGACATTTCTTGATTTGGTAATCTTAAAATGATATGATGGTATACAAGGGGTGACCTTGTTCAAATCCCCATATACAAAATATAGTAGAAAAAGGTGGTATTTAACGTGACAAATCAAGAAAAAGCTCTGAAAATGCACGAAGAATGGAACGGCAAACTTGAAACCATCGCAAAGTCTCATGTAAAGACTCGCGAAGATCTGGCAATTGCTTACACACCGGGTGTTGCTGAGCCATGCAAAGTTATCGCTGAAGATAAAGAAGCCGCATACAAATATACAATCAAATCCAACACAATTGCTGTTGTATCTGACGGAAGTGCCGTGCTTGGACTTGGCAATATAGGACCGCTGGCTGCCATGCCTGTTATGGAAGGAAAAGCTGTCCTTTTCAAAGAATTCGGTGGTGTCAATGCTGTGCCGATCTGCCTGGACACTCAGGATACTGAAGAGATCATCAAAACTGTTGTAAATATTGCTCCTGCTTTCGGAGGCATTAACTTAGAAGACATCAGTGCTCCAAGATGCTTTGAAATTGAGGAACGTCTGAAAGAGCTTCTCGACATTCCTGTTTTCCACGACGATCAGCACGGAACTGCCATTGTGGTTCTTGCCGGAATCATTAATGCATTAAAAGTAACAGGAAAAGACAAAGAGACCTGTAAAGTCGTTGTAAATGGTGCCGGAAGTGCCGGTGTTGCAATCACAAAACTGCTTCTCACATACGGATTTTCTCATATTACAATGTGCGATATCAGTGGAATCCTCGGAAAAGATTCTCAGAATCTGAATTGGATGCAGAAAAAGATGGTCGAAGTAACAAATCTGGAAGGCAAAAAAGGAACCCTTGCTGATGCATTGAATGGTGCAGACATCTTTGTCGGTGTATCTGCTCCGAATATTGTCACAAAAGAAATGGTCGCTTCCATGAACAAAGATGCTATCCTCTTTGCAATGGCTAACCCTGTACCAGAGATCATGCCAGACCTCGCAAAAGAAGCCGGAGCAAAAGTTGTTGGAACCGGACGTTCAGACTTCCCAAACCAGGTCAACAATGTCGTTGCTTTCCCTGGAATCTTCAAAGGCGCTCTGGAAGGACGCGCAACTAAGATTACAGAAGAAATGAAACTTGCAACTGCAAAAGCAATCGCAAGCCTTGTTCCGGATGAAGAACTGAACGAAAACAATATTCTTCCGGAAGCTTTCGACCCTCGCGTTGCAGACGTTGTAAGCGAAGCTGTGAAGGAATTGATTTAATGGCCGTTTACTGGGGCGAAAAGAGATACCATTCTCTGGACTATTATCTCAAAAACACCTATGGCAGCAAATTATATAAACTATCACTGAACGGAGGCATGACTTGTCCGAACCGGGATGGAACATGCGGAACCCGTGGCTGCATTTTCTGCAGCCAGGGGGGTTCTGGTGATTTTGCCGAATCACCTTCCGAGACGATTCGTGAACAGATTGAACATGGAAAATCCAAAGTCGCCGCCAAATATGGAGGCGGTTCTTATATTGCATACTTTCAAGCATATACGAACACTTATGCACCTGTAGACTACCTTCGTAAAATATTTACTGAGGCAATCATGCACCCGGATATCAGAATTCTTTCTGTTGCAACAAGACCGGACTGCCTCGGTGAAGATATTTTAAATCTTCTTCATGAATTAAATCAGATCAAACCTGTCTGGATTGAGCTTGGACTTCAGACAATTCATGAAGATACGTCATCTTATATCCGGCGCGGCTATGATCTTCCGGTATTTGAACATGCATTAAAGAGACTTCGTCAACTGGGTATTCCGGTAATCGTACACACGATTCTCGGACTTCCAGGAGAAGATATCAAGCGGAATCTTGAGACTATGCATTATCTGAATGATCACCACATTCAGGGAATCAAGCTACAGCTTTTACATGTTCTGAAATACACAGATCTCGCGGACGATTACCTGACAGGCAGATTTTCTGTTTATTCCATGGAAGAATATTTTGAAGTCTTAAGTTCCTGTATCTGCAATCTGAGTCCGGATATCGTCATTCATCGGCTCACCGGGGACGGTCCAAAAGATCTTCTGATTGCTCCTACCTGGAGCACAAACAAACGACATGTCTTAAACCAGATGCAGTCCTGGTTCAAGATTCACGACATCTGGCAGGGAAAGGAGTTGTAAATTATGGCAGAAGCATTTAAACTTTATAAACTGATCATTCTGTATATGCTGGATAAGGTGGATTTCCCACTGACTAATTCCCAGATTTCAGAATTCATTTTAAACGAAGGCTACACGACATATTTTAAATTGCAACAGGCTCTTTCAGAGCTTTTGGATTCTGGATTTATTCGTGAAGAGTCCACGCACACAAGAACATTTTATCACCTGACAGAAGAAGGCGAGGAAACAATTCATTACTTTAAAAATGATATTTCACCTGCAATCCAGGAAGATATTAACAGTTTTCTCAGTAATAAACAATATGAACTGAAAAATGAAGTTGCCATAAAAGCTGACTATTATCGAAATCCCAACATGGAATATTGTGTCCGCTGTCAGATACTGGAACGTGATGCTCCTTTAATCGACCTGACGCTCACTGTTCCAACGGAATCTGAAGCAATGGCAATTGCAGCAAACTGGACACAAAAGAATGAAAAGATATACGCCAATCTAATGGCCGAATTATTATAGGTATATCCCAAAAAAAGAATGAACTGTATTTTAATTTTCATTGCAAATACAGTTCATTCTCTTTTTATTTAGCCCAGATTTGTATTATTATTATCTTCCAAGGAATGTTCCTATAAAGATTCCATAGTAGTTACCAATGACATATCCAAGAGTACCGACCAGAAGTGCCGGAACTACCATTGCCTGCCATCCTTTTGCAATTGCAAGCGCTGCGGCTGTTGTAGGTCCACCTATATTTGCATTCGATGCAATACAGATCTCTTCCAGGTTGAATTTGAAAATCTTACCAAATACAAAGGAGACGATCATGTTCATACCAACGATGATTGCACAGAATACAAGGAGTAATGGTGCCTGTGTCACGATCAGGTAGATAGATGCCGGAACACCGATTACTGCAAAGAAGATATGAATCAGGAATGTACCAATTTCCTGTGCGCCACCAATATTTCCCATAAATTCTGGTTTAATTGTTGCCAATAACATGGTCAATGTAGGCATGATCAAATATTTGTTTCCAAGAAGACCGTTTAATAATGACAGTCCAAAATTACTTGTTGGAATCAATCCTGCAAAGAAATCTGCAATTGCTGTAGAAATTGCTACGATTGCAAATGCAATCGCAAGTGCCTCTGCGATATCGATCAGTGCGACCGGTTTTGCTTTCCAGTAACTTGCTGCCTGGTTTTCACTTTCACCACTTGCTTTTCTTGCTTCTACTTCATCAATATATGGATGTTTAAATTTCTTCAAGAAGAATTTAATTGTTGGAATTGCAATCAGTACAAAGAAATAAAGTGCCATCAAAAGGTTATCTGCTACCACTGAAGAAGATACCATGTCTCCGCTTGCTCCAAATGCGTCAGACATTGCTACCATGTTTACACTTCCTCCTGTGTATGAACCAACCATCATAGCTGCTATCTTGTGCAAATCTGCAATCTGGTTATGTAACAGATAAAATGCTACAATACCACCGACCAGTGTACCAATACCGCTAATCAGATAAATTACAAGCACACGTCCACTTTCTTTCCAGATTTTCTTCACATTTGCATTAAACAAAAGAAGTGGTACTGCAAGTGGTACAACATATGACCATACAAAATCATATGCCGGTGCATCTGTCGGGATTACCCGGATGTTAGAAAGAATCATAGCTCCAATCAAAGCAATAACACAACCTGTTACTTTTCCTGCCCATTTGTACTTCTGCTCCATCCAGATAGCTAATGCTGCGACGACTACTAATATGGCAAACAACGCCCACGTATTATCCGCACTAATTAATGTTTTCATATGAATTCCTGCCTTTCTCAATCCTATAAACAAGTTACTTTTTCGTATTCTTTATTTCCATACTTCTTTGAATACTCGATAAAAATTCTTATAGCCAATCTTGTCAAGATCTTCCTGACTATATCCCCTCTTCTTTAATACTGCCAGGATATTCTTTGCTTCTGCCTCATTAGAAATACCGTCGCCACTCGGCGAATCGACATGATCACTGAATGTCTTAAGCGCCTCTCCTCCAAGGTAGTCATCAAAGTCAAATCCAAGACCAATATGATCGATTCCGATCAGATCAGCAATATACTCGACATGGTCTGCCAAATGCTCGACATTTTGTTCATCGTGCTTTTCAGAAATAAACTCTCTCATACTGTTCATTCCCACCAGACCACCAGTCTTAGCAATCGCCTTCAACATGTCATCTGTCAGGTTGCGCATTGCCGGACATACACTACGTGCATTGGAATGTGATGCAATAATCGGTCCCTGCGCCAGATCAATGACGCCCCAGAAACATTTGTCATTTAGATGTGATACATCCATCACCATTCCAAGATCCTGAATCCGCTTTACGGCTTTCTTTCCTGCTTCTGTAAGTCCCCTTGTTACATCCACCGGCCATCCGGTTGCCAATGCGTTTAATTCATTCCAGGTAAGCATTGCATGTCTGACACCTACTTCATCATAAAAATAGTTGATCATATCAATGTCTTCCCCAATCTGGCTTAACCCTTCCATTCCGGTTACGATATTTAATTTTCCTTCTTTTGTGCCTTTTTCAAAATCATCATACTTCTTCACAAAATTCAGAATATCCGCAGAATCTTCCATTTCCTGCTTAATACTCTTTACAATCTGTTTGGATCGTTTCACTGGATCACTATCATATGGTGGATCGATCCAGATTACGAAAATTCCTCCTGTAACACCACCTTCCTGGAACTTATGCAGATGATGCTTACGAAAAATATCTCTTTCTCCGTGATCTACTGCACGGCAAGTTACATCTGTCCACACATCTCCATGTCCATCAAAAATCATTCTATCTTCTCCCTTCTAACATTTTCAAGACATCTCACATACCGATTATTTTTTCACCACCCTCCTGTTTCATCAGATTAAGAGTCTTTTTTCATTTTTATATATGCACGCCATGTTGTTGCAAATTTTTTCCACTCGGTAAGACCATCTTCTTGGATTCTGGATCCGAGTGCCGCATGATGCGGTGCTTCTTCTATAACTTGTGGCGTAGTATATGCTTCTTCTGCAATCTGACGATATGCATCTACAAATTCATCAATATCATCCTTTGAGTAAGATTCTACAGGCTCTGGTGTAAAAGGTTCTGGAATGATTCTTGGATGATGACTTGTAAAATAATCTTGAAAACCATAATCCACGATTCGTCTGCAGATATCATCTGTCGTTACGCCTGTCTCGTCCGTCAATTCTTTCCAGCTCAGTCTTGCCTGTTCTAATCTGTATTTTCCTTTCGCATATGGCAAGGAAATTCCTTTTATCTCCAAAAGTTTTTTCAACATATAATTATTATTTAAAATCGACATTTCTGCAATCTGTTTCATTCCATCCGGGCCGAGAGTTCGAATATATGCATAGGTTCTCACAAGAACCGCAGGCACTCCATAAAATTTTCTTAACTTTCCAATGCTATCCGGACGATTGTAATCCAGATAATATTTTTCTCCGTCAAATTCTACTGTCGGTGCTGCAACAAACTTTGCAAGCTTCTCACATACGCACTGTGCTCCGGCTGCCGGTCCCTGACATCCGTGCGGTGAAGAAAAGGATTTGTGCAGATTATAATGACACATATCAAATCCTGCATCCCGCGCTCTTGTAATTCCGAACAGTCCATTTAAGTTTGCCTGGTCATATACGCATAAGCCTCCAACTGCATGAACAATATCTACAAATTCTTTAATTTTCTCATTGTAGATTCCAGTATCTTCCGGATTGGTGATCATAAGTGCGGCTGTATGTTCAGAAACGGCTGCTTTTAGAGCCTCTATATCTGGCACACCGTTTTCATCTGGATATAAAGTGATTACCTTATATCCAAGCGTTGCAGCGGCACCCGGATTGCCCGGATGCGATAAAATGGTCGTAATAATCTCATTTCGCTGTTCACCCTCACCTCTGGATTCATGATAAGCACGAATTGTCTCTACATTTGCAAAGATTGCCTGAGTACCGCCTCCTGGCTGTAAGCTTACTTTATCCATACCCGAAATTGCCTTGATGTACTGCTCATCTCGATACATAATTTCCAGGATCCCCTGAATAGTCGACTCGTCCTGATATGGATGAACTTCGCTTAATTTTTCAGATCTCACCAATTGTTCGTGTATCTTAGGACTATACTTCATAGTACAGGTTCCAAGCCCGATATCAATATTAAAATCTGTTCCAATCGTCTCCTGAGATAATCTCATATAATGTCTGAGTACCTGCATCTGAGACATTTCCGGAAGCTTCGGTGCTTTTTTTCGAATCAGATTTTTCGGAAGCAGCGTTTTTACGGTTCCTGTTGCTTTTGTAACTTTTTCATCTGCTTTGGGAACTAATATCCCTCGTTCACCTGGATTGCCAAGTTTCATAATTATAGGTTCGTCCCATCTTGCTTCGTGGAAATCCCGATTTGTCTTATAATATCCCATCACTATTCCCCCTTTACAATCCGCTTGAGGGCATTACGAAGATGCTCCATCTCTTCTAATGTCGTAATCTCTGATACACAATAAAGTGCACATTGCCCAAGCTCTGGGAAATCATGACTTAAGTCTTTTCCGCCAAATATGTTCTCTTTTAACAATTCTTTATTAATTTCTTCAACCGTCTTTCCAGTCTGGTTAAAATCTATTACAAACTCCTGAAACTTCGCATTCTCAAATCTCTTTGCCCGAACTTTCGGAATCTCATCTAAAATATCCTCCAGATATGCTGCATTCTGAATAATCGTCTCACCGAGTTCGTACATGCCCTGCGGCCCCATACTTGCCAGGTACACACCTGCCGTAATTGCCCAGAGACCTGTTTCTGTTCCAAAATACTCTTTTGCATTCTCACGGCTTCCATGAGAGCTTCGATAATTCATCGCTCTTCCCCATCCATATGTATCTTCTTTCTCTGTCTCTGTAATTCCGTACATATAAGTTGGAAATTGTTCTACCAGATCCATATTCTGATTACATGCAATAAATCCTGCCTGACCACCGCCGAACTGAATGTGCATTCCAAGAGGCTGTATATCTCCACATACAATATCAGCACCCTGATTTACCGGGCTCTCCATAATTCCAAGCGCTGCCACCTCTGTCTGTACAACACAATAAGCTCCTGCATCATGTGCCAGTTTTGCAATTTCTTCTCCTCTTGTCTCAAAGTTACCAAGATAAGTTGGATTTTCAAAAAATACAGCCGCAACATTTTTCTTTGCCAACTGTTCTTTCAACTCTTCCAGATCCATAAGTCCTGTCTCTGGTTCATAAGCTATTTTTCTTACTTCTGCCACATTTCTACAATACTGTACGACCTGTGAATATATTTCCGGATTCATAGTCTTCGGAACAAGAATCACTTTTCCAGCCATTCCTTTTTCTCTGACTGCTCTGACTGCCATACGAAGCGAAGATGCCACTGCCTGACCGCCGTCATAAGTTGTATAACTTACAACATCTGTGTCCAGAAGTTCTCCCATCATGCTTGTATATTCAAAGATTGCCTGCATCTTACCATGATCAGAATATGTATCTCCGCAGTAAGCAGTCAGAAACTCACCTCTGGAATTTATCTCATCGCAAATTGCCGGCACCTGATGTTTGTAACACCCGGCTCCAAGAAAGCTCGTATATTCTTCCGTTGTAATATCACGATTCAAAATTCCCATCACATGTCTTTTCAGTTCATATTCACTTCTGATCGGTTCCGGAATATCTAATCGTTCTTTATACAGCAATTCATCTGGAATTATACTTTTGTAAATATCTTCTACGCTGTTAATCCCCAATTCATCCAACATTGCCTTCTTATTCTCTGGTACACTATTAGGCATATATGGATGTACAAAACTGTTTTCCACAAGAATCACTCCTTTCATGGCAGTTCACTTATTAATTATCTAAACATTTTTATTTATTTCACCTGCAACACATACATTAGTCTTCAAACAGTGGTTACGTCAAGTTATTTTGTTAATTTTTTGATATTTTTGCAATATTTTGCAAAAAATAAAATAAGAAGCCGACCATTTGTCGACTTCTTTAAATATTCCATAATATTCATCTTTACCAAAGGCTATTTGCAGATTCTTTCTTTATCCAACCTTGTAAATAGCAGAATCAGAATTTTTGAATATAATTTTATAATACCCCTTTAAATACTCATCTGCATCTGCATCGCCTGTATCTACATGCATCGGCTGCCCGCCAAGTCCTGCCAGTTTTTCTTTTGTTGCTACAATTTCAATCTGTTCTTTTCCTACTTTTCTGATTACCCGTGGACTAATCTGCTGATTTCCTCTTCCTAACAAAAAACCATTTCCACCAATACAGGTCACCAGAATTTTTATATGACTGTATGAATTGACACAGTCCCACAATTCTCTTTCATTCGCATCTCGAAGTATGATTTTACCATTTCTGATCACATCCACTCCACGGACAGTTCCATGTACGTTCTTTTTCCCAGTATCCTCCTGCTCGTCATTTTCACACAATAACTCTTTTATCTTCCAGGTCGTTCCTCCCGGGCCGATAATATAAACCCAGTCCTTTTCCATTCGCAAGATTGCTGCCCTCGCTATTATAGTTGCGGACTCGCCTGACCCCAAATCCAATTCTTTTGCCTTTTGTAAATGTTTTCCATCACTTAATACTTCCAAAAATCCGTACAATTGGGGGCTTACGTTTCTGGAATCTAAATCCTTCTCTTCAATATCAAGAACTTCCCTCATTTCATAAGACATCTCTTTTCCTTCAAGCCACCCTGCCAACATCTCACCTGCCTGATATGGATTACAGGCATAACACGCAGAATACATCTTCACTCCTGCCGGGATTCCAAGAACCGTCACATCCGTACCAACAGCTTCACAAATGTCCCTTGCAGTCCCATCTCCTCCGCAAAACACGAGAAGATCCACACCCTGTTCTTTCATAATTTGTACACAAAGCTTCGTATCTTCTGCACTGCTTGTGTCGGCTTTTGAACATAACACCACATCACATGGGATTTTAAGTTTCTTAAGCAAAGCTTCTCCCATATCCCCTGGTGCACTTAGGATTGAAAAATTTTTCTCTCCCACCAATCCTTTATCTCCTGCAACTAAACTTGCGGTAAGATCTGCAATTTTGCTCATACAGCTTTCTGCTCTCTTGGAGGCTGTTCTTTCACAGCCTTCCAGCAAAAGCTTTTCTATTTTTTTGTAATTGTCACTTCCTTTTAGACCGGCTTTTCCACCAATTCCAGCATATGGATTTAGAATAAAACCTATTTTCTTTTTCTTAGTCTCCATCTTTTCCCCTGTGTCGTTGCTGTTTTATGTAAACTTTTTTATTTCTATATAATTCAAAAACTTTCTTTTATCGTTTTTATGTTATCAAATCAACAAATCCAAGAATAATCTTTACAATAAAAACTCACCCATAACATAGTTGCTGACATCGATTCCACGATCTGTAAGTTTCACAAAGTCTTCTCCATCTTCCAGAAGTCCTTTCTGTTCCATGTCTCTTATCACATTTCCATAAACGTTCTCCATGCTCTCACCATACATCTTAAGAAATTCTATTTTTGATACACCTTTCATCATACGCAAGCCAAGGAACATCGTCTCTTCCATCTGTGCAGATACCGTTAACTTTTCCGGCTCTTCTCCATAATTAAATCTACTGTTATTGATCAGTGATGCAGCTCCGGTTCCAATCCCCAGATATTCTGTTCGCTCCCAGTATCCGATATTATGTCTGCAAGCATATCCAGGCTTTGCATAATTAGAAATCTCATATCTTTCATATCCGTATTTTGAAAGTATTTCTTTCGTTCTCCAATACATCTTACGCTCTGTCTCTTCATCAGGTAATTCGTCTGCATGACGCCCTTCCCCATACTCCTCATAAAATGGAGTACCTTCCTCCACGATCAGACTATATGCAGAAATGTGTTCCGGGGCAAGCTCTGCCACTGTTTTTAAGTTTTCCTCCCAGTCAGTAAGACTTTGTCCCGGAATTGCTGACATCAGATCAACATTAATATTCTCAAATCCTTCTGCTCTTGCCATATGATATGTTTCAAGAAATTCTTCATATGTATGAATACGACCCAGTATCTGAAGTTCTCTATTTTTTGTAGATTGCAGGCCAATGCTTAATCGGTTAATTCCACATTTCTTATAACCGGAAAGCTTTTCCCTGTCTACAGTTCCTGGATTCATCTCAACTGTGATCTCTGCATTTTCTTCTACAACAAATGTATCACGGACTGCTGAAAATATCTGCTGCATCTGAAAAGCTGTCAAAGTAGAAGGCGTTCCCCCACCGACAAAGATACTGATAACACGGCAAGCCTTCGCCAGGTGCGCGTATGAGCGAATATCCTGACAAAGGCTTTTCACATAAGATTCCCTCTCATCCGCCGTTGACGGACCTGAGAGGAAATCGCAATATTTACATTTTTTTTTACAAAATGGTATATGAATATATAATTCTAATAATCTCATTATTTGTCATCCAACTTCAGTACACTCATAAATGCTTTCTGAGGAATCTCTACATTACCAACCTGACGCATACGCTTCTTTCCTTCTTTCTGTTTTTCAAGAAGCTTTCTCTTACGGCTGATATCACCACCGTAACATTTTGCAAGCACATCTTTTCGCATTGCTCTTACAGTCTCACGGGCAATAATCTTCCCACCAATAGCCGCCTGAATCGGGATTTCAAAGAGCTGTCTTGGGATCTCTTCTTTAAGCTTCTCGCACATCTTTCTTCCACGTTCATATGCAGTATCTGCATGGACGATAAAGGAAAGAGCGTCTACTTCTTCTTTATTGACCAGAATATCCAGTTTCACAAGTTCAGATCTCTGGTATCCGTCCATCTCATAATCAAAAGAAGCATATCCTCTGGATCTGGACTTCAATGCATCAAAGAAATCGTAGATAATCTCGTTGAGCGGCAGTCTGTAATGCAGAACTGCACGGGTCTCTTCAATATATTCCATGCCAAGATACTCTCCTCGTCTCTCCTGACATAGATCCATAATCGTACCGATAAATTCGGATGTTACCATAATCTCAGCCTTTACCATCGGCTCTTCCATATATTCAATCTCAGAAGGATCCGGAAGATTAGATGGGTTTGTCAGTTCGATGACATCTCCGTTCGTCTTGTATACTTTATAAATAACACCCGGTGCTGTTGTAACAAGATCAAGATTATACTCTCTCTCCAGACGCTCCTGAATAATCTCCAGATGGAGAAGTCCCAAAAAGCCACAGCGAAATCCAAATCCAAGAGCAATGGAAGTCTCCGGCTCAAACTGCAGGGACGCATCATTTAATTGAAGCTTCTCAAGAGCATCCCGAAGATCCGGATACTTTGCCCCATCCGCAGGATACAGTCCACAGTAAACCATCGGATTCACTTTCTTATATCCCGGCAACGGCTCCTCGCAAGGATTCGCTGCATCTGTGATCGTATCTCCTACACGGGTATCTCCAACATTCTTCAAGCTGGCAGTAATATAGCCTACCATACCTGCTTCCAGCTCATCACATGGAATGAATTGTCCGGCTCCAAAATATCCGACTTCAACGACATCTGCCTCTGCTCCTGTCGCCATCATACGGATCTTCGTACCTTTTTTCACGGTACCTTCACGGAGTCTGCAAAATACGATAACCCCTTTATAAGAATCATATAGTGAATCAAAAATCAATGCCTTCAATGGTGCTTTCGGCTCTCCGCCCGGTGCCGGGATCTTTTCCACGATCTGCTCCAGAACCTGATCTACATTCAGCCCTGTCTTTGCAGAAATAAGTGGCGCATCATGTGCTTCGATTCCAATGATATCTTCAATCTCTTCAATGACACGGTCCGGCTCTGCACTTGGAAGATCAATCTTATTAATAACAGGCATTACATCCAGATCATGATCCAACGCCAGATATACATTGGCCAGTGTCTGAGCCTCTACTCCCTGAGCTGCGTCTACGACCAGAATCGCACCGTCACACGCTGCCAGACTTCTTGATACTTCATAGTTAAAATCTACATGTCCCGGTGTGTCGATCAGGTTAAAGATATACTCTTCTCCGTCTTTTGCCTTATATACTGTACGGACTGCCTGAGCCTTGATCGTGATTCCGCGCTCGCGCTCCAGATCCATATTGTCAAGCACCTGTGCCTGCATCTCGCGGCTCGTCAGAAGCCCTGTCTGTTCAATGATACGGTCTGCCAATGTTGATTTACCATGGTCAATATGAGCCACAATACAAAAATTGCGAATTTTACTTTGATCTATTCCTGCCACTTATCTTCTACCTCTTTATCTCTTTATCTTAAACTTTTTTCTATTATAATGATGTTGGAGTCAAAAGCCCCCAACTATGATACCTGCAGATTGTTTCGTGCGATGCACTCCACAATGCTAATGCGCTACTTCTTTGGTGCACTATACTTCACAATGAACAACTCTACACTCATTGTATCACTGAGCCGTCCGGTCTTTACAGCTTCTTCTGTATCCGCCGCTTCTTCCATGATACCTTTTAGTTCTCTCATTGTAAAGCTTCTGCTCTGTTGCATGTATTTTCCTGCCACAAATGGATGAAGTCCCGCTTTTTTTGCGATGGTGCTTTTGTCTGCTCCCTGGTTCATCAGATCTTTCACCTGCAAAAGCAGACGGAATTGTCTCGCCAGCAAATATAAAATCCTCATCGGAGGTTCTTTTAACGCCAACAGATCATAATAATAATCCAAAGCTTTCCTTTGCTGCCTTGTTGCAACTGCTTCAATCATATCAAAAATCTTATTCGTGATCTGCGTCGTACAGATTGCATCAATATCCGCCACCGTAATCTCATTTCTTCCAAGCGTATAAGAAAACAGCTTTTCCATCTCCCGCTCCAGATTCTCCATGTCGGTTCCAGTTCGGGACAACATGTATTCTGCAGTGGACTGCTTAATCTGCCTGCCTTCACGCTTTATATTACCAGCAAGCCACAAAAGCAATGTCTTCTCATCCTGTCTTCCAAGCTCGACCACTCTTCCGGTATCCTTTACAGCCTTATACATCTTACTCCGCTTGTCAACTTCACTCTCCACAAATACAAAGCAGACCGTTTCCGGCATGCTCTTAATATAATCTGCAAACTTTGCATCTGCATTCTTAAATAAGCCAGAATCTTCAATCACAATGAGACGCTTTTCTGCAAAAAATGGCATTGTCTCTGCCAGATCTATAATCTCCGGTACATTGATCCCCTTGCCTTCATAATGCGCATAGTTCACTGTATCACCTTCCGGAAGCACAGCTTTTGTCAATCTGTCACGGTACTGCTTTTTCAGATAAGCCTCTTCTCCATACAAAAGATATGCCTGCTTGATATTCCCTGTTTTCAAATCTTCATTCAGATTCTTCATAAGCTGTCGTTTCGCTCCCTTCCTTAAGAGTATACTGAATTTTCCCACCGAATTCAACCGTGATTTCAATTCCTCCACAATTTGCCGTAGCTAAGATTCGGCTGCCGGTTTTTTCTAATCTTTCAATAGTTTCTCTGTGCGGATGCCCATATGAATTCTCTATCCCAGCCGATATGATTGTGTACTTTGGTCTGACTTTCTGAAGAAATATTTCAGAAGAGGAATTTCTGGAACCATGATGTGCCGCCTTCAATATCTCAAATGCTTTTTCAGGACAATATTTTTCTATAGATTCACAAAGTTTTTCTTCCCCTATACCTTCCACATCCCCGGTAAATAAAAAATCAAATTCCCGGTAACTGACAGATAAAACCATGGAAGCTCCATTACCAGTTCCTCCGGAATAATCACTCCCCGGACAAAGACAGAGGATTTTCATTCCCTGTTTTTCAATCTCCTGTCCTTGCTCCATAACCGCTACCTGCACTCCATTTTCTATTGCATATATTGCTAATTTTTTCAGGCTTTCGTCCCAGACACTTTCTTTTGGAAATACAAGCGTTTTAATCTTCACACCGATTTTCTGCCTCGATATCATTTCTTCAATCCCGTTCGTGTGGTCACTGTCGCCATGGGAAATGAACACATAATCCAGTGTCCCGACTCCTTTCGATAACAGATATGGCTCAATCCTGTACTGCCCGACATTCTTCACATCACTGCTCCCTCCGTCAATCATACAGGTCATACCTCCGGGACTCTTTAAAAATATTCCATCACCTTGACCCACATCCAACACCGTCACTTGCATCTGCGACGAACTATCAAAACGGTGAAGCAGAACAAATAATCCCAAAGCACATAACATTCCTGTCAATATATTTCCACATTTTCTTTGTTTTTCACATTCCTGTGCTTCATTGCATTCCTGCCCTTTCATATATTCTTTTTCCTGAGTATGTTTCTTTTCATAGTAGTGTATAACACATATGACCACTACGCAGCCGTAGTAGAACAATATCTGCCAGATCTTAATTCTTCCAATAACGACTCTTGCCCCCGGAAGTTCCAAAAAAAACTCACAGCAGCTTTCATAAATCGTCAGAATAAATCCACAGATTCCAAGCATACACTTTCCTGGAATCTTGAACATACCGGAGCACAACATACATATAAAACTTCCAGTAATTCCCAGGCTCAGCAAAATTGTCATGAGCGGAATTACAAGCAGATTTAAAAATGTTGCATAGAGTGGAAATTCATAAAAAAAATACAGAACAACCGGTAAAAGAAATAATTGCATTTCTATGTTGCTTATTATCATGCTTTTTATTTGTATTATCCAAGCTTTATTTTCTCTGTTTTTCTGAATGTCTCTCTCTGTTCTTGTTTTTGCTTTCTCCATCTGTCCGGCTGGCATTATAACCACCACTGCAAATACTGCAAAAAATGACAGCCAGAACGCCCCGTCGTAAATACTGAGCGGCCGCCAGATGAGTACTACTGCTGCCGCCACAGAAAGTGCCGTCACGCTGTCATAATGTCTCCCCGCGATTTCTGCCCCTACCCGGAACAAATACATAATACCGGCACGTATCACAGATACTGTAACCCCAATCATCAATACATAAAGAAAGAAAAAGAATATGCCTCCGATTCCTCCTATCGTATAACTTCCTGTCAGTTTTCTAAGTAACTGATAAATTCCGATTCCGATTACCGACAGGTGCAAACCGGAAATTGCCAATATATGTCCGATTCCGTTCACCTGATATAATTTTTTTATCTCTGGGTCCATCTGGGATTTTTCTCCAAGAAGTATGGTGCTTAAAATACTGCCGTTTTTCTCTCCCGCCTCACTCAGTAATATATTTCTACAATGCACTCGTATATTCTCCAATACATTTTGTATCCGTTTTACTGTGTGGTCTGTTATTTTTAAAGTTTCACTCCATACTTTTCCGTGAATATTCTGCCTTTGATAATAGGCTTTCTGATCAAAATTCCCCGGATTACGTGCAGTTTCAAAAAAACTAAGCTTCCCTTCCGCCTCCACCTCATTTCCAATCTGTATCTTATTTTTCTTCTCATCATAAATGAGCATTCTGGATTCTTTTATAAATGATTGCTGACTTTGTTGATTTTGTTGACTCTGTTGATCTTTCTGAAAATAGACAGAACATTTTTTCAGATACAATATCTGATACTTTTCTTTTTCTTCTTTTTTATATACCTGGCCCCTGACAATCAGCCAGTCATTTTTTTCTCCATATTGTTCAACAGGAGAAGGGCGAAGCTCTGGCACGAACTTCGCACCCGCCCCGGCTGTCAGGACTCCGATTAAAATTGCGATCACCAGGCATAAACTGCATAGTGGTCTGTTTTTCAAATGATTAATCCTCCACAATATCTTCCCGCTCTGTAAGCGGCTGGCTAAGATCCACCTGTTCCTGATACTTAAGATTTGAATCTCCATTAACCAGAATCTGTACTTTTGATGCACTTCCTCCTCGAATTATAGAATTTACGATAGAATAAATAGTAACTTCCGGCTGTATATCTGTCATATTCAAAAATCCATTATCAAAATTCACATAACATACATCGTCTTTCACAGACACACCCAGAAGCACCGTATCCATAGGAATGACCTTCTTATAAGTTTCTGCGGAAGGTCCTTTCATCAGTTCTTCTACAATCAGCTTCTCTTTCAATGTATTGCTGTTGTACCGGACATGTTCTGTCTCAGTCACAAGCTTATCTCCCTCACTGTTTGCAAAATACAATTCAAGATCTACACTTTGATATGTATGAAGTGTGGAACCTATATTCTGAACAAAATATTCGTCATTCATAGCTCCGATTTCATTACCATTCGCATCACACAATGGATCACCACCGATATAAAATTTCACAGAATCAACCCCATCAATCTGTATCAGTGACTGAACCAGTGATGCACGAAAAAGAAGTTCCGGCACTTTTTTCACATTTTTATATTCCTGATTAAAAGATATCCCCAGTCGTCCATTTGTAAGTTCCCATTTTTCCACTTTTATCTTTTTTGGAAATGTACTCTTTACTTCTACATCTTCTGGATTTTTCTTCAGTTCTTTTAGCATAGATTCAATCTTCTCTTCCGTAGTATCCCCTTCTATTTGAACTTCTTCCTGTTCCAGTACCTGAGTCTGTACATTTACATAATACAGTTCATAAGTTCCCTCACCCGTATCATTTTTCTTACAGGACATAAGGAGAGCTGCACATATAAGAATACCTAACAAAGCTGTAAATTTCCTTCGTTTATTCATACTGTCTCTCCTTTCTATGACACGTAAGTCAATGGAATTTTCACTGTAAATGTTGTTCCTTTTCCCGGCTGACTGTAAACCTTAATCGCACCTCTGTGCATAACAATTGCACTTCTTGCAATCGCAAGTCCAAGTCCGGTTCCTCCGATTTCTCTGGAGTGAGACTTATCTACCCGGTAGAATCTCTCAAAAATATGATCTGTCTCCTCCGGTGCGATTCCAATGCCGGAATCAGCCACTTCAATATAAAACAACTTGTGATCTGCATTTAACGCCACATGCACCCAGCCATTTTCCTGATTATATTTAATCGCATTTTCCACCAGGTTTGTGATTGCAAGCGATAATTTTACTTCATCTACCTCCGCAGTCACCGGTCGGAAACTTTCAAACACCACCTCTATATTATTTTTTGCCGCAATTGGACGAAGCTGTTTTAATATTCTTTCCACAAGAGTATTAATGTTCACGGAAGAAATATTCATCGTATCCGCTGTTTTGTCCATTTTAACGAGAGATAGAAGATCATTAATAATCTTATTCTCACGCTCTATTTCTTCTGACAGATCCCCCATAAACTCCTTGTACAACTCCACTGGAACATCTTCCTGTGCCAGCAATGAATCTGATAATACCTTCATAGACGTAAGTGGTGTTTTCAATTCATGAGACACATTTGACACAAATTCTGTCCTTGAATCATCTAACACCCGAAGTCTTCCCAGCATTTTATTAAATGCTTCTGTCATCTGTCTCGTCTCTGTATATGCATTTTCATGGAGCATACTTTCATCATAGCCCGCCGTTGCATTTTCCAGTGATCTGGTAATTCTGATAAATGGCCGGACCATAAGCTTACTGAATACCAGTGCTATAAGCACCCAGATGATCAGGATCACGCCTCCTACTGTTCTGATACTTGACCGAAGTTCATGAAGTGTATCTACAATCGTATCTGTGGACACACTGACTAACATAACGCCCTTTACTTCATTGGTCTGTAAATCAGCAATCGGTGAAGTCACTTCAATATAACGGTTCCCTGAATCATAATGGCTTGTTCCCTGCCCTTTTAAACACTGAATCACATCACCTGAAACAATGGTCTTTCCATCGTCCATTCCATATGTATCTTCCATAATCTGAAAATTATCATCGATCAACATCACCCGGCCATTGTAAATATTTGTCAACTGGTCGAGTTCTGTCTTTATTAATTCTGAATTTTTCCCCTTCAGGTCACTGCTGTCACCCAATTGATTGCATAGAATTGTACATTGACTCTGAATCTCGGCAGTGCGTACATTCACTGCCCTTTTTTCATAAGTACTAAGGAGTACCCCTTCAATGATCAGCACCGGAATGATCCCTGCCAGAATAATCAGAAATCCAATCTGAAACCTGAGACTCCCTAGTCTGCTTCTTTTCAAATACTTCTTAACCCCTAAAATAATAACCAACTCCCCACTTCGTATGTACATACTTCGGATCACTCGGATTCTTTTCTATCTTCTCTCGAAGTCTCCGGATATGTACATCGACAGTTCTTGCATCACCGGGATACTCATATCCCCATACGATATTCAGAAGATTCTCTCTGCTATAGACTTTATCCTGATTCATTGCAAGAAGCTCCAGAAGATCAAATTCCTTTGCTGTCAGATTCACTTCCCGTTCTCCGATCACAACTCTTCTGCCTTCGCAGTCGATCTTCATATCGCCTTTGACGATCTGTCTTCCTTCCGGCCGTTCCTCTGTCTGTCTTTCGGTTCTTCTCATGATTGCCTTGATTCTTGCCTTCACTTCCAGAATGTTAAATGGCTTCGTGATATAATCATCTGCACCATATTCCAGTCCAAGGATCTTGTCCATATCCTCGCCTTTTGCTGTCAGCATCACAATTGGCACATCAGAAAATTCACGTACCTGCTGACACACCTGAAATCCATCCAGTTTAGGCAGCATCACATCCAAAAGAATAATGTTATACTTATTCTCACGGATCAGTTTCAATGCTTCCTCACCGTCATAGGCACAGTCCACATCCATACCATCTTGTTCCAGACTGAACCTTATTCCCTTCACAATCAGTTTTTCATCGTCTACTACTAATACTTTTCTGCTCATTGCCAGTCTCCCCTGTCAAATCTTAATCTGATCTTTTAATTTCTGAAAGGTCCCCTTTTTGATTCCTTCTACTTCCATAAGCTCTTCTATCGAGCGGAATTCGCCATGTTCTTCCCGGTATTTTAAAATTGCCTGTGCACGCACATCACCAATTCCATTTAACGTCAGCAATTCTTCTTTTGAAGCTGTATTCAAATTAACTTTTCCGTCATCCTGCCCGGATACATTTTCCACAACCTGCACACTGGATGTCTCATCACTCTCAGATGCATTTCTGGTTGACATAACTTTTCCGGAATCTACCTCTTCCTGTGACGGAACATAAATCTGCTGTCCGTCCTTTAGAAGCTCAGCCTGATTCAGATAAGAAAAAGCGGCAGTTGTAGTCATACCTCCTGCTGCCTCTATCGCTTCAAAAACTCTGCTATCCTGTTGTAATTCATAGACTCCTGGCTGATTTACATTGCCGCACACATGTACATACAGCTTCTCTGGTCTATCTTCTGTGTCAGGCACCGCATCATCTTTCTTCTTAGCAGTGTCTTCTTCCTTCACTTTTCCGACATCTTCTGTGGTATCTTCTCTTGAGTCTTCCGGTGTACTTTCCGGTTCTTCTTCCCTGACAGACACTGTCTTAAGATCTGTCTCCTGTGACTTTTTCTGGCAGCCCACACAAAATACCACGCACATAATTACAACCACGCTTCTGATAAAATACCTGTAATTCCACCTTGTCCTACTCATATGTCCTCCTTTGTAATTCTCATACAAAGTGGCTTGTACCCTCAAAATGTAAGACAGTTTTATTTTACTATCTCCATTCCAAAATTGCAACTGCGATCCGCCAAAGAGACGTAAAATCACTTCTATTATTTCCACTGAAAAATTGCAATTCCAATCAGTGCTATCCCCATGCCGATTACTTTTCTCCATTCCAGAGGTTCTTTATCAACCCCAAACAATCCGAGAAGTTCAATCCCATAAGCTACGATCAACTGTGCGATAACGATCAGTAATGCTGCTTTTGCCGGGCCAAGCTGGTTCATTGCCCGAATTACTGTAAGTGTAATTCCAGCCCCGATCACTCCTCCTAAAAGCAGATATCTGGGCTCTACTTTCATAAGTACCATCGGATTATCTCTACCTGCAATCAGCCAGGCAATCAGACAGACGGCAAATGCAGTAAGCTGCACCCATGCATTGCCAACCCACATACCTGTTGTCTTGGTAACTTCTGTATTAAAAACACCTTGTATACTCATTAGTGCCCCTGATAAAAGAGCAATAAAAAAACCGACCATTGTGATACCTCCTTACCTGTCGTAATTAGTATATCCGTGCGTCGGTTTTTATATTCCTTTTTATAAATGCCAGATACATTTCATGATGCCTGCGGATTGCTCCACATTTTTTCACTCTGCTATTATTACAGAACCTTTTTCAAAATCTCCAGCATCTCATCTACATGCTCTTTTTCAATCACAAGTGGCGGAACCAGGCGAAGTACATTCCCCTTTGCACTGATAATAAGAAGTCCTTCTTTCAATGCCTCCGAGCTAATCTCTCCTACCGGCTTTTTAACCTTAATCCCCTGGATAAGTCCAATTCCTCGTCTCTCCAGAACTGCGTCATTTGCTGCAACAAGTTCATCCAGCTTTTCTGTCAGATACGCGCCAATCTCACGCACATGAGCTGTGAGATCATATTTTTCAAATAACTCCAGCGTCTTGGCAACTGCTGCACACGCCAGCGGATTTCCACCGTAAGTTGTTCCGTGATCTCCCGGCTCAAGAGAATATTCTGCCACTTCTTTTGTCATGGCAAATGCTCCTACCGGAACTCCATTTCCAATTGCTTTTGCCATTGTCATGATGTCCGGTTTTACACCATATCCTTGCCATGCAAACATAGAACCTGTACGTCCCATACCACACTGAATCTCGTCACAAATCAGAAGAATTCCTTCTTCATCACAAATCTGGCGGAGTCCTTTCATAAATTCATCAGTAGCCGGAGTGATTCCGCCTTCCCCCTGAAGAGCTTCCAGAATAATTGCGCATGTCTTATCACTTACCAGTGCTTTTACACTGTCAAGGTCATTATATTTTGCAAATTTCACGCCCGGTATCAGTGGCTCAAATGGCGTTCTGTAATGCTCTGTTCCGGTAACAGACAATGCTCCCATACTTCTTCCATGGAAAGAATCTTTCATAGCAATGAACTCATAACGTCCGGTACCTTTTTTGTAAGCATATTTTCTGGCAGCTTTTAATGCACCTTCAATTGCCTCCGTACCACTGTTAGTAAAAAATACTTTATCCATCTCACATGCTTTCAAAAGTGCTTTTGCCGCTTTTCCGCAAGTTGTATTATAGTATAAATTCGAAGTATGTGTCAGAAGATCGATCTGATTTTTTAATGCAGTCTTATACTCTTCATTACTGTATCCAAGTCCACATACCGCAATTCCTGCCGCAAAATCCAGATACTTCTTTCCTTCTGTATCATAAAGATAAACACCCTCACCATGATCTAAGACAACCGGAAAACGGTTATATGTATGGACCAGTTCTGAGTTTGTCTCTTCCATATATGTATTTGTCTGATTATTCTCCATCATAATACCTTCTCTCACTGTCATTTAAAATAGCTGTACCAATTCCTTTGTTTGTAAAGATTTCAAGCAGCAGGCAGTGTGGAATTCTTCCATCCAGAATATGAACCCTGGATACCCCACTCTCAATAGCCTCGATACAGTTGTTGATCTTCGGAAGCATTCCGCCACCGATATATCCATCTCCCACCAGCTTATGAGCCTCTGATACTGTCAGTTCAGAAATCAGTGTGGATGAATCCTGTGGATCCTTATAGACTCCTTCAATATCTGTCAGAAATGCAAGCTTCTCTGCTTTCATAGCTTTTGCAATCGCACATGCTGCATCATCTGCATTAATATTGTATGTATTGTTGTCATCGTCCAGTCCTACCGGGCAAATGATCGGAAGGAAATCTTTTTCCAGAAGATCGTAAAGAATATCTGCATTTACATTTGTCACATCACCGACAAATCCGATATCTTCACCATTTGCATATTTTTTCTTTACAGAGAGAAGTCTTCCGTCTTTTCCACTGATGCCGATCGCGCGGACTCCCAGGCTCTCTACAAGCTGAACAAGACTTTTATTTACCTTGCCCAGAACCATCTCAGCCAGCTCCATAGTTGCCTCATCGGTCACACGAAGTCCATTCTTAAATTCCGGTTTCATACCAACTTTTCCAACCCAGCGGCTGATTTCCTTGCCGCCGCCATGAACAATGATCGGTTTGAAGCCTACCAGTTTCAAAAGTGTGACGTCCTGAATGACTCTTGCTTTGAGTTCCTCGTCAACCATGGCACTTCCACCATATTTTACTACGATAATCTTACGGTTAAAACGCTGGATATATGGAAGCGCCTCAATCAGTACTTCTGCTTTATCCAAATATTGCTGCATATCTTTATTCATGTCCAAAAACTTCCCTTCTGTCGTCCAACTACTAGTTTCTAACAATTATCTGTACTTTAACTTCTGTAATCTGCGTTAATATTGATATATTCATGTGTCAGATCACAGCCCCATGCGGTCGCACTGTAATCGCCCATTTTGATATCTGCCGTTGCTGTGATCTCAGGCTCAGATAAAATCTTTGTGGCTACTTCTTCACTATAATCTGTTGCCACACCATTTTCAATAATCTGAAGCTTTCCAGCTTTACTTTCAAAGAACAGATCCACCTTTTCCGGATCAAACTGTACACCGGAATATCCCATTGCACAGAGAATTCTTCCCCAGTTTGCATCATGTCCGGCAATTGCAGCCTTTGTAAGATTGGAGCATACAACTGATTTTGCAAGTGTCTTTGCCTGCTTTATACTCTCTGCTCCTACGACTTTCACCTCAAATAAAGCAGTCGCTCCTTCTCCGTCTCCTGCCATTTTCTTGGCAAGTGTCTCGTTGACCATGTGAAGTGCTTCTTTAAATGTCTCATACTCCGGACTTGCGTAAGTGATCTCCTGATTGCCTGCCAGACCATTTGCAAGAAGAATTGCTGTATCATTGGTAGATGTATCTCCATCTACAGAAATCATGTTATAAGTATCTTCTACGTCTTCACTCAGCGCCTTTTGCAGTGCCTCTTTTGTAATTGCGGCATCTGTTGTGATAAATGCAAGCATCGTGCACATATTCGGGTGGATCATACCGGAACCTTTGGACATCCCTCCGATTGTGACTGTCTTGCCGCCAATCTCTATCTCAACTGCCATCTCTTTTTCTACTGTATCAGTAGTCATGATTGCAAGAGCTGCATCGTGTCCGCTCTGTAGACCTTCTGCTTTCTTTCCTGCCAGCACCTGGATTCCGTCCACCAGCTTCTGCATCGGAAGCTGCATTCCGATGACTCCTGTAGAACCAACCAGGACACCTGCTGCGTCAATATTAAGCGCTTTCGCTGCTGCCTCGGCTGTCTCTTTGCAATATCCCATGCCTTCTTCACCGGTACATGCATTGGCAATTCCTGAGTTTACAACAACTGCCTGCACGCCTGCGCCACTGTCTACTATCTGGCGATCCCATTTAACCGGGGCTGCCTTTACAACATTTGTTGTAAATGTTCCTGCAGATACACAAGGCACCTGGCTATAGATCAATGCCATGTCGGTACGTCCCTGATATTTAATCCCTGCGGCTGTACTTGCAGCCTCATATCCCTTCGCAGCTGTTACGCCGCCTTTTATCTGTTTCATATATTCCTCCTGAAGTTTCCTTCTATTTATTCACTTATTTTACAAAGCTTTTTCTTCATATTCAAGAATGCCTCGGCATTCTTATGATGCCTGCAGATTGCTCTGCACTTCACACTTGCCTCATTCTCAGTTACTGAATAAATGCAGTGATATTCGCCTCATTTAATATAAAGTCGTAATAATTCAAATCTTCCCGCTTCTTCCAGCCAATCTCTTTCCAGAATGCATTTCCTATATCATTCTTTGTAAATGCAATTAAAGAAACATTGTTGATTCCTTCTGTTTTTAATGCTTCCATTGCAAATACAACCATTGCTTTTCCAATTCCGCGCATGCGGTATGCTTCATCCACACAGACATGATAGAGACACCCTCGTCTTCCATCATGTCCACATAAAATAGCACCAACAATCTTATCATCTTCAACTGCCACCACACTCGTTGTTGGATTTCTCTTTAAGAAGCGCTCCACACCTTCTTTTGAATCATCCACACTTCGAATTCCGAAACCATGTATTTTCATCCAAAGATCATGCACCTGTTCATAATCTTCAATTGTCATTGTTCGTATCATTTTATTTCTCCCCTCAGATTTGTTCTATGGGAACATCGGAACAAGTTCCAGTCCTTCGCTTTCCGGAAGTCCGAAAAGAAGGTTCATATTCTGAACCGCCTGTCCAGCTGCACCTTTTACAAGGTTATCGATGGCTCCCATCATAACAATACGGTTCGTTCTTGGATCCAATTTGAATCCGATATCTACATAATTGCTGCCTTCTACCCATTTTGTCTCCGGACATACGCCTTCACCAAGCACACGCACAAACTTCTCGTCTGCATAATATTTATCATAAATTGCTTTTACTTCTTCACCTGTTACATCTTTTTTCAATGTAGCATACTCTGTTGCCAGTATTCCACGATTCATCGGAACAAGATGTGGTGTGAAACTGATGGTCACATTTTCACCTGACGCATATCCAAGCTGTTCTTCAATCTCCGGTGTATGTCTGTGAGATGCTACACCGTAAGCTTTCATGTTCTCATTGACTTCACAGAAAAGATTCGGAACCTTTGCTCCTCTTCCTGCTCCGGAAGTACCGGATTTCGCATCTACAATGAGTGTCCTCATATCAATGATCCCTTCTTTTGCCAGCGGATATGCTGTCAGAATAGAGCAAGTTGTATAGCAGCCCGGATTAGCGATCAGTCTTGCGCCTTTTACTTTATCACGGTTCACTTCGCAAAGTCCATAAACAGCTTCTTCAATAAATTGCGGACTCTTGTGCTCGATACCATACCATTTTTCATATACCTTAACATCTTTGATACGGAAATCTGCACTTAAATCTACAATTTTTGTCTTGCCTAAAATATTCTCGTTAATGACAGAAGCCAGAAATCCCTGAGGAGTCGCTGTAAAAATCACATCTACCTGATCTGCCAATGCTTCGATATTATCATCCATGCATTTTGCATCTACAATCTGAAACATATTGCGATATACATCTGCATACTTCTGATCAATATAGCTTTTTGAGCCATACCACACAATTTCTGCCTCCTTATGTCCCATTAAAATACGAACGAGTTCTCCACCTGCATAGCCTGTGGCTCCGATGATTCCTACTTTTATCATTTTTGTACCTTCCTTATATTGTAAAATCTAAAATTATCTAAGGTATGTGACAGCTAATTGCAGACACAACCAGTTTTTTTCGCCCGTTGTGCCGCTTATCTCTGACTTCTTCCGCAAACTCGCCAAAAGGCGGCTCAAACAGTGCTTCAGAAGTCAGGCTATGCTCACGGGCTTACCAAAAAACTGATTGACTGTCTGAAATCAGCTCTCACATACCAATTATACTTTTACTACTTAAATATGGCGTCAAAACCAGGGGGGCGTTCCACCTTACCTTTACTGGTCAAACTATCATTGTATACACTTCAAGCTATGTGCATGATTATACAACTTATATGTATAATATTCAAGTGTTTATGCATAACTTTTTAATATTATGCATATTATCCAATCTCATGAATACTTTTGCACAATTTCACAGCATATTTTAATCTTTACTCTTTATCCTTCTGCCTGTAAAAGTGCGACGGCTAATAACTTCTGCAGTAGAATTTTCTCAGTTCCTGTGACTTTGGGCTATGGAAATGAGACTGGAGAAATCATGGCAGCCTTTGCTGACATGATTTTCTGTTCTATCAGGCTCATTGGAATGCTCAGCACAACGGAACTGGATACGAGAAAATTCTACATTTAAGTATTCCCTTCCACTTTTACGGGCGAATCTGCCCATCTCCAAAAATCACATACTTTGTTGTGGTAAGTGCCTCTAATCCCATTGGTCCTCTTGCATGCAATTTCTGTGTGCTGATTCCTATCTCTGCTCCGAATCCGAATTCGAATCCATCTGTAAATCTGGTCGATGCGTTGACATACACTGCTGCCGCGTCGATTTCATCCTGGAATTTCAGCGCATTTGTATAATCTTTTGTAATGATGGACTCGGAATGTCCGGTGTTATACTTATTAATATGTGCAATCGCTTCTTCTATAGAAGAAACTGTCTTCACGGAAATGATTGCATCCAGATATTCTGTGCCCCAGTCTTCCTCTGTTGCCGGCACAATCTCCGGTACAATCTCACGGATACGCTCATCGCCTCGAACTTCTACACCTTTTTCATGAAGTGCTTTATAAATAGCCGGAACTGCCTCTTCCGCAATCTTTTCATGAATTACAAGTGACTCGCATGCATTGCATACGCCAAGTCGCTGCGTCTTTGCATTGACAATAATCGGTACTGCCATGTCAAGATCTGCTGTCTCGTCCACGAAAATGTGACAGTTTCCAGTTCCTGTCTCAATGACCGGAACTGTACTGTTCTGCACTACATTTGCAATGAGTCCTGCCCCGCCTCTCGGAATCAGAACATCAATGTATTCATTCAGTTTCATCATCTGATTTACGACCGCTCGGTCTGTATTTTCAACAAGAAGGATTGCGTCCTCAGGAAGATTACATTTTTTCAAACCTTCCCGAATCACCTTTGTCACGGCAAGATTGGAATGGATTGCATCAGAACCTCCACGTAGGATTACAACATTTCCTGTCTTAAAGCAAAGTCCAAAAGCATCTGCCGTTACGTTCGGGCGCGATTCATAAATGATTCCGACCACCCCAAGTGGAACCACTCTTTTTCCAATACGAAGGCCATTCGGTCTGACCTTTTCCCACAATGTTGCACCAATTGGATCTTCCAGATCAGCAATCTGTCTGAGACCTTCAGCCATTCCGGCAATTCTTTCTTCCGTCAGGCGAAGACGGTCAATCAGAGATGCTTTCATACCGTCTTTCTCAGCTTTTTCAATATCCTTTTCATTTTCTGCCATAAGATAGCTTTTCTGATTTTCCAGTTCTTCCGCTACTCTTCGAAGTCCTTCATTTTTCTGATTTTGGGAAAGATGCTGAACCTGTGCAGAAACGGCTTTTGCCCTTTTTCCAATCTCCTGTATATAATCCATGTGATGCCCTCCTGTTTCTATCATTCATCTATCACTAATCTATGATAATCTCATCAATTTTCCGGATTTCCTCCTATATCTCATGCGCTGCCACTGTTTTTTCAACGATTTCCACTGGTATTTTTAACAGATCAGAAACCTTTCTCGTATCCCCTGTACTTGCATACGCATTCATTATAAATTGTTCTGTAAGCTGCTCTGTTACTTGCTCTGTCACCTGTTCTGTTACCCGTTCTGTTACCTGTTCTGTTACCTGTTCTCTCATTTCCTGAAATTCTTCTGCCATCAATTCTTTTAATGCTTCACACATACTTGACTTTACCTTGCCTCCGTTATTCTCTATAATGAATCTACTGTAATCTCATCGATTTTCCGAATTCCTTCTTCTGAAAATCCGACTCCGTCAATGGTTTTTATATCGTCAAAGATCTGTTCCGGTTTTGATGCTCCGACCAATACACTTGTCACTACATTATCTTTTAATTTTAAAATACTGAATCAACTTTTTAGGATAATGATTATAAATAAACATAATCTTTAATTCTTCTGATTTTATTTCTAGCTTTCTTTTCATTATAATTTTTTAGCTTCCTGTTTGCAACAATAGTTCGAAAGTTTATGTATATACATTGGGTATTTATTTCAGAATTCGAAACAATGAAAATGTTTACCTTTCGGTTTTAAATATTCGGAGACTAGAAAGTCTCTTGAATTAAATATAGCGTAAACGCAAAATGTCTAGGCGTTCACTATTTTGCGTTTACATTTTTTCTGATTAACAAAGATTAGTAATTTACTATGAACCACTTATTAGTAAATGTTGTCAGACACCATACGTTTTCATTTATGTCTATTTTTATCTTTATAAGCTTCATTATCTACTGAAATCACAAGAAGCCTCTAACATCGCAGCCAAATTTTCTGCTTTTGCATTAATCGGCAAATCACAAGACGGCATAAGAATAAAATTATTATAGCGCATTTCTTCTATAAGATTTTTCGACTGCTGGTATACTTGTTGTTTTGTACCGTTGACCAATAATTTGGTTGAAACATTACCTGCATAGATATAATCCTTACCAAATATTTCAGCTACTACTTTTAACGAATTAGCTTCATCTGAGCTAATAAAACTTCCTGGGGCAAGATTTAAGTCTTTAAAAAATTTCATGTTTTTATCATGATTACCACAAAGATGAATTCCAAAATTTTCAAGTCCTTTTAGTCTTAAATCTTTATGTATTTTAAGCATAGCTGGATAAGCATATTTTTCAAAAATTTTTGGTGAGATCAAACAATTTGATTCAAAAGGATAATTGGACGAAACCGAACACCTTTCAATTCCAAATTTCTGTATTAACAAATCTGCGCTCTCATTAAGATAATTTATTGCTATATTTAGTAAATGATGTACAACATCTGGTTCTTTTACAAGCCAACGCATTAATAAACCTGTATCAACCATAGAACCAATCATCGTAAATGGAGATCCCGCACTTATTGATACTCCCATTTGTCCTTGTTTCTCAGCATACTCTAGAAACTTAACATAATACTTTGTATATCTTCTTTCGCTCATTGGTGGTAACTCATATTTCCATGCTTCCTCCAATGAATCTATTGGAAATCTTTTTACAAAAGGAAGTGAGACTCTACCCGTTTGATTTATAATTAATTCTCCTCCAAAATCTAATATTTCTCCATGTGGCAAATCATAGCACGGAAGATCATCATACCCCTCCTCATATAATTCTTTTTGAGCTTGGAACGCCTTTGCTACATCGAAATAAAATTCTTCTGATGTTAATCCTTTTTCCCATCCCGCATACATTGTTGCACAAGAAAATACCGGCACTCGATCTATAATTTGACCATTATAAAATCGTCTCATTCTTTCTGCTGATGATAATTTATTCATATACATTCTTTTCCTTTTTGCATTTTTTTCGATATCCTATTGTTCCCATTTTAGCAACACCCAAACTAGATTCATAATAATTTGTATCCTCTTTGATATCTACTAAAATCCCATTTTTTTTAGCTCTTTGTAAAATTTCATTCTTTTTATCATCCGGCTCAAATGTATTTACAGTACATCTTACACCTTCCAAAATACGTTCAAACATATGGTACGGAAATGATACACCAACTTCATCATCTTTCCATCCTGCCGCGAATCGTGTGCCCGAACATAAAAAAGAAATATTAAGGTCTTGGTTCTTATAACTTCTAGCTAGTAATTCTGTGCAAACGCCCCCCATTCCACAAAAGCCAATTTGTTTCGCTAATCCAAAAAAATATGAATATCCTTGAATTATACGCATAGCTGTATATGGATTACAAAAAGCAATAACCATATCTGGTGAATACTTAAAATCTTCCAATGGTTGAATGCACATTCCAAATATATTATGTTCCAAATATGGATTACTATTTGCTATATCAAAAGATGCCTTTTCCGTTCCATACATATTTCTTTCATATTGCGTTCTTCCCGTTTTTGTTTTCCAAGAAATTTCTGTGAATCCCAGCACTTCTGCCGCGGCAGAACAATAAATATGTTCTTTTTTTACTTTCATACTATGTCCCACAGTTGCTGCTTTTATCATCATGCAAAAAAACATTTGATGCGTAGCTTCTTTAATGTCTACTGAATTATATTCTTCTTTATCATATATAAATTTTACACCCACAAGTTTTCTATTTGTTTCAAACTTCAGCAACGTCTGAAACTCTACTACTTCCTTTTTCACAATCTTTTCTCCTTATTTTCCATAACGTTTTACAACATGCATATGCAATTATTGTAGCTATTAAACATATAAAAAACAAATAGCAGTATCCTTGTTCACTATATGTTTCCAATAGTTTTCCCGTAATTGGATACAAAAAAGCATCTGGGGAATATCCAACAAATGACACCAAGCCTATTGCAGTACCCATAATAAACATTGGAATTCCAGACTCTGTAATCAGAACAAAGCAAATCGCTTTTACGCCTGTTGCTATAAAAGCATAAATCAATGTTATAATAACTGCAATTGCTTCATTTTTCCAAGTCATTCCATTGCTAATTAATAATACAAGTATTACACTTTGAACTGGCATAATCCATTTAATTAAATATAATGCTGATTGTTTTATGTCTGACAATTTTCCAAAAATAATTGCCGAAAAAAATGTCAATATATTCACACGTATAATTCCATAAATTAGCGCTCTACTTTCAGATATAATATATACATCTGTTAAATAAGGGGTAATATATGTTAAACTACAATACATCACAAAATTGCACATAGTAATCACCGCAATCAACCATATTTCTTTTCTTCTATATATATACTTTAACAGTGAAAAAGAAATTTGATGACCTTGAATCTCTTTCGTTTCGATGTCTGAAAGAAAAAAATAAATTCCTATAGCTGCAACTAAATTTAAAACTGCATATATCCTTACAATCATCGTAAATACCTGCATTTCATTTCCTGTCAATATGTAAATTCTACTTCCAATAGAATTTACAATCATACCTCCTACTCCCTCCAATGCATAATATATGCCAAATACTCTACCTGCCTGCTTTTTTCCCCCTATAGAACTCAAAACCTTTGATGAAGCTGGAAAAAAAGCAAACACTGCAACAATTCCCATTAATCCTGAAATAGTAAGTAGCACGAAATAGGATGGAACAAACGATACATACATATGCAGAATAGAAGACATACTCAATGCTATTATTAATATCTTTCTAGGAGAAATTCTATCTGCAAAATAACCACCAAAAATATATGAAAACATTCCCACTATTCCAAACATTCCCCAAACTCTACTTAGTTGAATATCTGAAAGCCCCAACGATATTTTCATAACATTATAGAATGTATTTTTCATATATGGAAAGCCATACATACCTATAATGCCTAAAGATAAAATAAAGATTATAGTTTTTTTTTTCGCATTCATATTTATCCGACTGCCTTATGTATAATGTTTTTCTATTTTTCTAATAATTTGATCCATTAAAATAGCAATCAAACATATCGGAATCGTGCCCTCCATTATATATACTGTATTATATGTTGAACATCCCGTCTGAATCAAAAGTCCTAATCCTCCAGCTCCTGTACTAAATGCAAGTGTTGCAGCACTCACACAAATAATTAATGATGTACGCATTCCTGATAAAATAACCGGAAGAGCAAGTGGCAATTGAATTTTCCATAAAATCTGCCTCTTTGTCATCCCCAATCCTTTACCAATTTCAATATATACTTGCGAAACATTACGTAACCCTGCCATTGTTGCAAATACTATAGGCAGTAGTGATTGAAGCAATAATGCAAAAATTGCGGCTCTTATTCCTATACCAAATGCAGTAAGACCGAACATCAAAACTGCCATTGTAGGTATTGTTTGCATTATCATAGCACTTTTTTCTATTACCACTCCAAAAGTTTCTCCTAGTTTTGTAAAGCAAAAGATTCCAAGTCCAACACCTATAACAACTGACAATGCACAAGAAATTATTGCTATTTCAAGAAATTGTGCAGTTAATTTCGGCAAACTGTATTTTGCAACATTTCCGACTTCATACGGCCATACATCATATACCCATTTTTCAATATACTGGAAACCAAAAACAAATAATATTAATATCAGAAGAATCAATATAATGGCTACTGTATATCCATCCATTTTATTATTTTTTTTCATCGTTCTTATCCTTTTTGAAATATATTCACAATATCATTCAACCACAGTGTTCCTTTTATTTTCCCATTCTCAACTACACTCATAGCTTCTGTGCCATATTCAATCATTTCTGCTAATGCATCTCTTAAATTTTCATCCACATTCACCTTATAGCAAAGTTCTTTTTTAATATCTTTTTTCATGTATTCACGTACTTGAAATCTGTTTAAAATTTTAATATATGTCTCTTTTCCTAAAAAAGATCTAACAAAATTATTATTTGACAGTAATATCGTTTCTGGCGATTCAAACTGTTCCAATTTTCCTTTAGACATAATTGCAATTTTATCACCCATTTTCATTGCTTCGTCAATATCATGAGTAACAAATATAACTGTTTTTTTCAATTGTTTCTGAATCTTCATAAATTCATTTTGAAGATTTGCTCTATTCAATGGATCTACTGCTCCAAATGGTTCGTCCATAAGAATAATATCCGGATCTGCTGCCAAAGCTCTTGCAACTCCTATTCGTTGCGCTTCGCCGCCTGAAAGTTCTGAAGGATATTTATTAATATAAGACTCTACCTCAAGACCAACAAGATCAATCAATTCTTTTGCCCTATCTAAGATTTTATTTTCATTCCATTTTAAAAGTCTTGGAACAATAGAAATATTTTCTCTAACATTCATATGTGGAAAAAGCCCTGTACTTTGAACAACATAACCAATACTTCTACGTAGTTCGACCTCGTTATAATCATAAATATTTTTACCATTAATCTCTATAACACCTTCATCAGCGTCTATCAATCTATTAATCATTCGAAGCGTAGTTGATTTCCCACATCCTGATTCTCCTACAAACATACATAATTCTCCAGTTTGTAATTCCATTGATAAGTTATCTACTGCAACTTGTGTTTCAAATTTTTTTGTAACATTTCTTAACGCAATCATACATTCACTACCCCCTTAGTTTTTCGGTAAAACTCAATAAAATCTACCAATTTTTTCAAAATAAAATCAAAAAGGAAAACCATTCCCATAATTGGAAGTGTGCCTAACATTACAATATCTATTGCAAAACCATTCAATCCCTGCAAAATGAATTTTCCAAGTCCACCATATCCTATATATGAACCTATAGTTACTCCTAAAATTGTTGATGTAAGCGAAACGCGAATTCCAGATATAATAATAGGCATAATAATTGGGAATTCAATTTGGGTAAATATCTGTAATGTAGTCATCCCCATACCTTTAGCTGCATCTATATATTGCTTATCAACTACTTTTAACGCTCCATACATACTATTAACAATTTGAAATAACGAATAACAAAACAATGCACAAAATACAGGAGTAGCACCAACACCTGAAATGCCATACTCTTTTAAAATAGGAAATTTATTGCTCAAGAAAGACAAAGGAAACATCATAACACAAATTAATGCAAGTGATGGAATAGACTCTATCGTATTTAATACTATTGTTATTATTTTTCCTATCCGTGAAAATTTGTAAACACACCATCCTAATGGAATCCCACAAATTATACCAGATATTACAACTTTGAAAGACATACTAATATGATTAACAAAGTAATTGGCAAATTCTTTCCGATAGGTTAAATATTCTTTCATAATCGATAATCCACTCATTTGTCCTGTTACAAATGCCATTATTGCAATTATTCCACCCAATGCAATTACAATAAAACGTTTCCATTTTTTTTCAATATACTCATTACACTTTACTTCTACCAAATACGCTATCACGATATATAAATAACATCCTATACTCATGGAAACTCGGCCATTCGGCGAAGATACTTCTACAACATTCACTGCCTGTCCCGCAAAAAGAATTGCAAAGCCCAAACATAAACTAGCCATAATTCCAGCCAGAAAATTTAAATTTTCTTTTTCTCCTTTTATAATTACCAAGAAAAACAGTACTGTGGTTATTCCAAGTAAAATTACATAGTTAGCTCCTAAACACTCTTTTGCTGTAAGTCCTTTTTTTATTCCAATACGTGCTGGTGCTTGAAACATAAATTGATTTAACATCAAAAAAAGCAGCATCAAAAAAGACAAAATATCAGTTGCCACGTCTTGCTTTTTTACCATCTTTATCCTCCAATATAGTTCTGACTCCGCTTACTATTCTATAAACGGAGTCAGCAGTAATCTTTATTTACTTAATAAAACCTTTTTCTTTCAAAAAACCTGACGCAATATCTGCTGCACTTTCACCATCCGTAGATAATCTTTTATTCATATCCCTAATAGTATCTTCATCAATAGCTTCATACATAGGTGTTAATATTTCTTGAATCTCTGGATACTCCTTCAGGAAATCTTCTGTACAAACCGCTGATGGACTGTAAATCGGAGAAACATATTCCGGATCTTCTATTACATATAAATCCAACGCTTCCAATGTTCCACCAGTTGTATAACAATTGCTCGCAATTACGCCATCTGTTCCATTAGCAACCATCGTTTGAGGATCACTTACTCCTACAACAACTTGATTTTCATTGAGTTTAAATCCATATTTTTCTTCCCATCCTGGAAGACATATAGGTTCTGTTACAAAATAACTATTTTCTGTTGCAACAGCAAGTTTCATTTCTCCACCATCATTGATATACTTTGCAAAATCGTTAAAATCTTTTATATGATTTTTTTCTGCCCATTCCTTTCTAACACATATTCCATCTGTGTTATTATACGGAGAGTAGCACATCCATACAAGGCCATTTTTTTCATCAGCTTCTCTCGTTGTATTAAACGCAGTTTCTAAATCTGTCTGATAAGCAGATGTATCAACATCTTTAATAAACATCATTCCACGCCCTGTATAATCTTGAACAAGATCAACTTGTTTTTCCATTAATGATTGTCGTGGCAATGTTGAATTATTATATGTTCCAATACCACTCGCCTCTACCTCATATCCATTAGCTTCTAGTATCTGTTTCATTAATTCGCCATATATTTGACTTTCTTCATCTGTCATAGTAGCTATAACAATAGGATCTCCTTCATTTTTGATTTCTACTGTCTTCTCAGTTTTTGAATCTGATTTACCTTCAGACTCTCCTTTTGCCTTTCCTTCACATCCTACTGCCAATGTTGCGCACATTGCAACACACAGCAAAATACTTATCCACTTTTGTTTCATAGCAATTTCCTCCTTCAAAATTATAAATAATCCTAAATCATTCACGACACAGCCGCGAAAGTGACTGAAAACCACATAGTTACTGTATTTTAACTGAATACCCGTTTTCACCTATCAAGTGAATAGAAAAGGAACTCCTCTTGTCTGTTACGATGAAATAATTTGAAACTTGATAAAAACACAGCCTTGATTTTGCTTCTATAAGAAATCTCGCTAAAAGGTAAATGCCAATCTGCCTTAGGTATACATTCTTGCTTATAGCTTAACAATTACTTCTGAATTCTATCACAGGGATTTTATGTCCTTTTTACAGATTAATTGAGTAATGTTATGATTGCACGAATCAATGTTCAGATTCTTTTATCCTGAAAATTTGTGCATCTTGACAAATATATTTTTATAAAATGCTCTATTTATATTTTCCTTTATCATAAAGTAAAGGACTACTCAATAATCCAGCTTCAATTATTCCACACCTTCCGTCATCAACCGCTCCTCCCGCAAATACACTAATTACCCTTTTTGCATCCTCGCAAAGTTGTAAATTATAAATATCCGCAAGCGCTCTACAAACAGACTCTGAACAAGCATATCCATGTCTTCTGTATTGTTCACATAGATAAACTGATCGTGTTTCTAAATCACTTTTTTTCATTATAATTACTCACAAAATATTATTATAGTTACTCTTAATATGTTTTTTCAATCACTATAGTACAAGTACAATAGTTAGTATATAGTGTCAATCACAAATTGTAAAATTGATTAATTATATATATATTATTCATTTATTTTTATTATCTATATATTGATTAAAAAAGCTATGCACTCTTTCTTCGAGTGCATAGCTTTTATCTTTCCCTTTTCAATTTCAATGCCTGCTTGATCATCTGCAAGATAATCTGTTTCACCTCATCATTCTCATTCTTCACCAGATAAAGAATCTGCAATGTCAATGAATCTAGTTCATTTTGCGGTATTTCTTTTTGTGAAAAAAAGTCCGACAGTTCTATTCCCAACGCCCCACATAATTTTGATACGACAGCAACTGTAGGATTTTTTTCATTTCTCTCTATCTGTCCCAGATAAGCAGTAGTAATCTCTGCCGAAAGAGCCAATTGTTCCTGGCTTAAATGTTTTTGATTGCGCAATTCACGAATACGATTTCCTATACTAAAGTTATTATCCATAATCCTCTCCTTTAGTTAATCCTATAAGATTCTCCATTTCGTATCAACGTGCTATAATTTCTGTATTTTCATCCAAACTATAATTTCCATATTATGGCAATAAGTAGTTTTTCGCCCATCAAAAAAAGAAAGTACATACTTTTCAGATACGCACTTTCTTTTTTTATTCGCCTGATTTATTTTTTCTGCTATTTAAGCTTCATCAATAGCTTTTCCGATATCATGTCTCATATACTTATTATCAAATTTTACCCATTCTGTTGCTGCATAGGCATTAGCTCTCGCCTCTTTCAAGTCCTTTCCTTTTGCTGTCACACCAAGGACACGCCCTCCGTTTGTAACGATCTGGTCTCCGTCAAATTTTGTTCCGGCATGGAAGCAATAGTAACCATCGTGTTTATCAAATTCCTCCAATCCTGTGATTGGCAGGCCTTTGTCATATTTTACCGGATACCCGTCACTTGCCAGCACGACACACACTGCCGCATTGTCTTCGAACTGAAGGTCGATCTGATCCAGTGTTCCGTCAATGCAGGCTTCCATGACTTCAATAATATCATTCTTCATTCTTGGAAGTACGACCTGTGCCTCCGGGTCTCCAAATCTGGCATTATACTCCAGTACTTTCGGTCCGTCTGGTGTCAGCATGAGTCCGAAGAAGATAATTCCTTTGAATGGGCGGCCTTCTGCTTTCATGGCATCGACTGTTGCCTGATATACATATTTGTTGCAGAAATCTTCAACTTCCTTTGTATAGAATGGACTTGGTGAAAATGTTCCCATTCCTCCAGTGTTGAGTCCAGTATCTCCATCTCCGGCACGCTTGTGATCCTGAGCACTTGTCATGGTCTTAATTGTGTTGCCATCTACAAAAGAAAGTACGGAAACTTCACGACCTGTCATAAATTCTTCAATGACCATCTCATTTCCTGCAGAACCGAATTTCTTATCCAGCATAATCTCTTTGACACCATCTTTTGCTTCCTCCAGTGTATTGCAGATCAAAACTCCTTTTCCAAGAGCCAGTCCATCTGCTTTTAATACAATTGGAAATTTTGCCTCTGTCTCCAGATACTTAATTGCCGCATCCGGATCTGTAAAATTCTCATATGCTGCAGTTGGGATATTGTATTTTTTCATTAAATCTTTTGAAAATGCTTTGGAGCCTTCCAGAATTGCTGCATTTTTCTTTGGACCGAATGCACGAATCCCTGCTGCTTCCAGTTCATCTACAAGGCCACCTACAAGCGGATCGTCCATTCCTACAATTACAAGATCTACTTCTTTTTCCTTAGCAAAGGCTACAATCTTATTGAACTCCATCGCTCCGATAGGTGCACATTCTGCCAGTGCTGCAATTCCGGCATTTCCCGGTGTACAGTAAATCTTATCGACCTTCTCACTCTTTGCAACACTTTGTGCAATTGCATGCTCTCTTCCGCCGCCACCTACGATTAATACTTTCATTTTATTCCCTCCTGCTGCTTTTACGATATAGGTTTTCATGTATCAAAACGAACTGCAAGTTTCCCTACAGTTCGTATTCTTACTATATAATATGAGTTCTTCCATCCTCTACTTTTACTTTTCCATTTGCGATCAAGTCAATTGCTTTCGGAAGTATCTTCCACTCTGCCTGCTCCATGACACGTCTCTGCAATACTTCCGGTGTATCTCCTTCTTCAACTTCCACTGCCTTCTGTAAAATAATCGGACCGGTGTCTGTTCCTTCATCTACAAAATGAACCGTCGCGCCCACAACTTTGACTCCTCTTGCGAGTGCTGCCTCATGAACTTTCAATCCATAATAGCCTGTTCCGCAAAATGACGGAATGAGAGACGGATGGATATTAATGATGCGATTGCGGTATTTTGCAATCATTTCTGGCGGAATCACTACAAGGAATCCTGCCAGCACAATCAGATCTGGATTCAGTTCATCCATCTTCTCCAGAAATTTCTGATTGAATGTTGCTCTGTCGGCATAATCTTTCGGGGAAATGCAACAATTTGCAATTCCGTGCTTCTTTGCTCTCTCAAGTGCATACGCATTTTTATTATTGCTGATTACGCCCACAATCTTTGTGTTGGTGATTGTATCATTTTCTACAGCATCAATAATTGCCTGAAGATTCGTTCCTCCACCAGATACAAGAATGACTACATTTAACATAATGTAACTCCCTTTTCTCCAGCCTCAATGTGACCGATTACATATGGTTTGTCTCCTGTTGCTTTAATTGCTTCCATAGTCTTATCTACATCAGCCGGATCAACTGCAACAATCATTCCGATACCCATGTTATATGTATTATACATCGCATGCTCATCAACATTTCCTTCTTTTGCAAGTTTTGTGAAGATTGGCGGGATTGGATAGCTGTCTTTTTTCACCACTGCTCTCACACCGTCGATTAACATTCTTGGAATATTCTCGTAGAATCCACCACCAGTAATATGACTGCATGCCTTTACTGTAACACCGGCATTCTTAATGCTCTTTAATGCTTTTACATAAATTCTGGTCGGAGCAAGAAGTGCCTCACCAAGTGTTGTTCCAAGATCATCATAATATGTGTCCAGAGACTCTTTTGTCATGTCAAATACTTTTCTTACAAGAGAAAATCCATTGCTGTGCACTCCTGTAGATGCCATACCGATCAGAACATCTCCGTCTTTTAAATTCTCACCTGTGATCATATCCTTCTTATCACATACACCAACTGCAAATCCCGCAAGATCATACTCATCCTCCGGCATCAGTCCCGGATGTTCCGCAGTCTCACCACCGATCAGTGCTGCTTCTGACTGGATACATCCTTCTGCCACACCACTTACGATAGAAGCAATTTTCTCTGGGTAATTCTTTCCACATGCAATATAATCCAGGAAGAATAATGGCTCTCCACCTGCACAAGCGATATCATTTACACACATTGCAACTGCATCAATTCCGATGGTATCATGCTTGTCCATGATCATAGCCAGTTTTACTTTTGTTCCACATCCGTCTGTTCCTGAAAGAAGAACCGGCTCTTCCATTTCTTTAATCTTTGCAAGAGAAAATGCACCGGAAAATCCACCAAGACCGCCAAGTACTTCTTCGCGCATAGTCTTCTTTACATGCTCTTTCATAAGTTCTACTGATTTGTAACCAGCCTCGATATCCACACCTGCATTCTTGTAATCCATAACTCGTCTCCTTATGTACTTTAGATTTTATAATAATCTTTATTACTATATTTTAATTCTTATTATTGATGTTCATTGATTTATTTAGAAGCCAGATATGCCTCATATCCAACTTCATCTAATTTTGCTGCTTTTGCTTTCACTGCCTCTTTCTGTCCGGTTGTATAATCTTTTAACTTCTGAAGTAATGCGTCATCGGAAGCTGCAAGGATCTTTGCCGCAAGAATCGCTGCATTCTTTGCTCCGTCAATTGCTACTGTTGCTACCGGAACTCCCGGTGGCATCTGCATAATGGAAAAGACTGCGTCCATTCCGTCCAGATTCTTTCCCGAAAGCGGAACCCCGATAACCGGAAGGGCAAACAATGCTGCACACATTCCCGGAAGGGCTGCTGCCATTCCAGCTCCCGCGATCATAACTTTCATTCCGCGTCCTTCTGCACTGCGTGTCCACTCAATCAGTTCATCCGGCTCACGGTGTGCGGAGATGATTGTCATCTCATAATCAATTCCTAATTCTTCCAGCATGACTGCTGCTTTGCTCATGACCTTAAGGTCTGAGTCACTTCCCATTATAATTCCTACTCTTGGCATAGCATTCACCCTTTCTTATAAGTTCAACAAATAAATCATACCCTATTTATTAGAATTTTTCAATGGTTCATTTAAAATCTCTGTACCTGGAAGCACAAATATTCCGTCACGGATAATTTCTATCTCTTTTCCATCCGCGCATTCTACAGTAATACTCTTCAATTCTTCATAAGGAATCGTAATATCTGTATGACAATGGAAATATGCTGCTGAGACGTCTTCTTTTCTCTGAATGGATACCGAATTATCTCTTGCCACAATTTCTTTGCCATTTGGATTGTAAACTTTTATGTCCTCTGCCCAGCTATAGCATGTGTCACCAACTGCAAAATGCGGTCCCATTTTCTCGGCGATCAGAATTGGCATCTTATCGGCAATATTGTATTTCTTCGCTGCTACATACGCAGTCGTGTTCGTACCGATTGCAAATTCGCCAAGCGGCAATGTCGGGTGACGATAAAGAACATTATCTAAAAAGTATTCTTTATTCTCCAGTTCATGTTCAAAGTTCTTGCAGCTGTAATCTGCCACCATTCCATTTGAAAACGTTACTTCCAGATCTTTGTATAATAGTTCATTCAGGTAAACCTGACTTACATGAAGAACCCCGTTCGTTCCTTCCAGAACCGGTGATGTAAAAACTTCTCCCACTGGGATGTTAACATCTGCCACGCAGTTTTCAAAAATCGTCTCCTTCTTTGGATCTTTCAATATATAAAGCTGCACCCGAAGATCTGTATGGTTACCGTTGTTTCCAAGAATGTGCACACTTGTTCCCTGATCTAATGCATCAATAATGGTCTGTTGAACCTTCTCATAAACTTTTGCATCTAATGTATTGATCTTGATAATCTCATCAAAAATCTCTTCGTACTGATCTCCAATCTCCGGAACAGGATACGCTACGATTGTGAAACTTCTCTCGTCTCCCGGAATATAGCTATTTACAATCTGACTGGATTTACTGTCATATTCAAGCGAGATTTCCTTCTGCTTATCATTAAGTTTTACCGCCTCTGATTTTGACACTGGTGTAAATGGCTCCTCGCCAAATGTCTCCATGCATGCCGGACCTGCATGACGTCTTGCCAGGTCTTTATACTGTTCGTAAGTTGTCCGCATGACTTCCAGCTTCCGTTCCATGAACTGACGATCTAAGATCAGTGCCTGATCGTCCTTGTGGTCATACTCGTACTGCTTATTTGCAATACCTCCGTAATATCCGATTTTCAAATGTTGCCTCTTTGTAAGGACACTGACACCGGCACGGTAAATCGTCGGCTTTAGTCCCATTTTCCGAAAATTCTCAATAGCAATCCGAATCACCCGCTCGAACCCAAGCGTATAGCGAATATTGACTGTTGCTTTCTTTGACAGGTTCTTGCCTGTATTTACAAATCCAATCCGGTAACCTTCTGTATACACATCTGCCATTTTCTGTATTGTCTCAAGTGGCAGCTCATTCAGGTGCATGGCAGTGCGCTTCTCGTTTTCACTGACATACTCTCCGTAATAATAGAGATAACGCACATCATTAAAATCACTGTTCATAATCAGATCCGCAGCAAAATTATCTTCCGGGTCAATCTGTTCTTTGATGCGGTCTGCCAAAAATACGTCACAATAATCGCTGGCATACCAATAAATCGTCTGTCTCACATGCTCATATTCCGGCTCGTTTTCTTCCTCAAACTGATTATAAACTTCAATGAATAATTCAAACAAAATATCTAGATATTCTGTTTTCTTTTCAAATGCATATGGAATCACACCACGAAGTTCTGTATATAGAAAACTCAAAAGCCGGCCGTATTCTATGCCGAATTTTTCTGTTGCAAATGCCGGATTGGCATAACTTGTCTTATAATGCTCTTCAAGCACGTCATCATACAAATGTGTATTCCAACACTCTAATTCTTCAATTGAAAACTTATAATACTCACCATTTTCAATTTTTTCTTTTAATTTATCAACTAAAAGTGCAAAATCAGCCAGTGTCCGGAAATAATCCCGGTATTTTTCACTGACTGTATTTTCACCCTTTATATTCTCAATTCTCTCGATTGCTAATTCATATCTCATCTCTGTCATCTACACAAGCCCCCTGATAAATATTGCTGCAACTCCTGCAAGAACCAATCCATTTACCCCGATTCCGACTTTGCAGGTTATGTATTTCTTATCTCGTTCATTCAGACCCCGAAGTCCGAGCCTGAATCCATAAACTGCCAGTGCAAGCAGTGCAAAACAAAGAAATCCTACGATTATATTTACATTTCCCTTCATCAGAAATGACACAAGAATCATCACAATTAAAATCACTGCACAAAGCACAGCCATCATGCAGGATTGGATTCCCTTTTTCGCATGTTTCAAAGTCTTCTGGCCATATTTTGTATTTACACGTCTGCTTCGTTTTTTCTTATCTTTTCCGAACATGTCTCCTCCTTATTGCTACACAGATCACAAATATAATATGACCTGCAACTCCTCCGATCGTGTTAAGTAGAATATCATCTACGTCGAAACTTCCGACTTTCGTAAGAAGCTGAAATGTTTCTACACACAAGCTTAATCCAAAGCTCCAGAACAGTGTAGCAAAACAGCTACGATATTTGCTTGCCATAGGTAAAAAGAACCCGAATGGTATAAATATAATTACATTTCCAAACAGGTTCGTGAACATGGCAAAAAATCCCAACTGATGCCGGTACTGCCAAAATCTCTTGATTTCTTTGAACAGGACGAGATTATAATGGTATTCCTGCATCTCGCCCGTTCTGCCATACCAGTCGGAAAATATAAGAAAATATATCAGGAACCCGATGTAAAGGACAAATAATACTTTCCCAAGTCCTCTGAGTGCCTTTCTTTTTCTGGAATTCAAAAATATTGCTTCCTTTCCGTCCAGTCAAATGTCTTATCCTCTGATCTTATCAGATTTTAAAACGTAAGTCCTTTTTTGTCTTTTAATAACTTTGCTCCGCTGACAATGGAGATAATTCCTGCAGCCACGCCTGTGACCATCACAATGATCCCGACTGTGATTCCGGCCGCACCTGCAAGGCTCATTGTCTTATATGCCTTCTCGTTCATATTATCCTCTTTCTATTTCTTATCATTCAAACCCTGTCAGGGCTTTGTGATGCCTACGGATTGCTACGTGCTTCATTTATTTTGCACCGTACTGCTCATAGTATGCGTCGATTGCTGCCTTCAATGTATCGTCGATGACAACTTTTCCCTGACACTCTTTGTTATACAGATGCTCTACTACATCTGCCATACTTACAATTGCTGCTGTTTCAAATCCATACAGGTCTTTGATCTCATCAAGGGCACATTTTTCTCCGCCTTTTCCAACTTCCATACGGTTCAAAGATACCATAAGTCCTACAATTGTAACATCAGCAGCTCCCTTTACCTTCGGAACAGTCTCTTCCATAGATTTTCCGGAAGTTGTTACGTCCTCGATCATAATCACACGGTCACCATCTTTTAACTTGCTTCCAAGAAAGCTTCCCTTATCTGCACCGTGATCTTTCTCTTCCTTACGATCAGAACAATAACGAACCTCTTTTCCATATAATTCACTGTAAGCGATTGCTGTTACAACTCCAAGCGGTATTCCCTTGTATGCAGGTCCGAACAGTACATCAAAGTCATCTCCATATGTCTCATGAATTGCTTTTGCATAATACTCTCCGAGCTTCTTAAGCTGTGAACCAGTCACATATGCTCCAGCATTCATGAAGAATGGGGACTTTCTTCCACTCTTTAATGTGAATTCTCCAAATTTGAGCACATCGCTCTCTACCATAAAGTCAATAAATTCCTGTTTGTAAGCTTCCATTGTTATTCTTCCTCCATATTCTACAGGTGCATATACCTGATACGTTCTTTTATTTCTTTCTATCTTACCATACACTGTAGACATTTTCAAACTGTAACTGTTCCAAAAACTTATCGATTCTTCTCTACAAAAACTGCGTAAGCACTACTGCCAACATGCCTCCTGCCACACTAAACACAATATACAGTAGTCCACTAAGAATATCACCTTTTTGAATCAACGTCACGGACTCTAATGCAAATGTAGAAAATGTAGTAAAGCCTCCACACACACCAGTTTTTAACATCAATGTCATCTCCGGAGAAAGTTTACTGTATTTTCCACTTAGCATCACAATAATTCCAATCAAGAAACAGCCCACAATATTAGTAAGCAATGTTTTTATCGGGAATCCATCACCACACTCCATCGGAAGCATGCTCACTCCATAACGGAGCATAGACCCAACCATACCACCAATACCAACTAAAAATACATTTAACATTTCTTTTGCCTTTCATACAAAATGCCACTGAAAATTACATTCTGCAATCTCAGTGGCATTTTAACACTATTTTTATACCGTTTTTATACTACTCCACAATGCCAACCATATCAGCCACGTTCTCAAAGCCGTTTTTCTTCATATAAGCTTCGATTCCGTCAATGACTTCCATAGTCACTGCAGGATTATGGAAGTTTGCTGTTCCGACAGATACTGCGCTCGCTCCTGCTAAAATAAACTCAATTGCATCTTCTGCACTTGCGATTCCGCCCATTCCGATGATTGGAATATTGACTGCATGTGCTGCCTGATATACCATGCGCACAGCTACCGGTTTCACGATTGGACCTGACACTCCTCCTGTCTTATTTGCCAGCGCAAATGTCTTGCGGTTGATGTCAATCTTCATACCTGTCAATGTATTAATTAAAGAAATTGCATCTGCTCCACCCGCTTCTGCCGCTTTTGCTATCTCAGTAATATCTGTTACGTTCGGTGTCAGCTTCATAATGATCGGCTGTTTTGCGATTTTCTTAATATCTGCGGTAAGCTTCTCTACATTCTTTGCATCCTGCCCAAATGCCAGAAATCCGGCGTTAACATTTGGACATGAAATATTGATTTCCATCATGTCAATCGGCTCATCTGCCAGACGTTCTACAACTCTGAAATATTCTTCCGGTGCATGACCGCATACATTTACAATAATCTTCGTGTCATACTTCTGAAGATAAGGAATATCTCTTTCGCAGAACAAATCAATTCCAGGATTCTGAAGTCCGATTGCATTCATCATACCGCCGTAAACTTCTGCCACACGCGGGGTCGGATTACCAGCCCATGGCACATCAGCTACACCTTTTGTCGTGATAGCTCCCAGTTTATTCAGATCCACAAATTCAGAAAATTCTTCTCCGGAACCAAATGTTCCAGATGCTACTGTAACCGGATTCTTCCATTCTACTCCGGCGATGTTTACATTCATATTCATTAGATTTCCACCTCCGTAGCAAGGAATACCGGACCATCTTTACAGATTCGCTTGTTGCACACATTGCTGTGGGCATCTTTCTCTTTTGTCTTGCACACACAGCCAAGACAGGCACCAATTCCACATGCCATACGCTCTTCCAGAGATATATAGCATACAATCTTATGTTCCTCGGCATACTGCTTGATCGCACGAAGCATAGGAGTCGGTCCACAGGCATAGATCATATCCGCTTCCAGTCCATTTTCACGGATTGCGTCCATAACATTTCCCGTTGTTCCGACACTTCCATTCTCTGTGGAAATGTATAACTCACCGTTCCGCTCGAACTCTTCCTTTAAAAATGTCTGTGCATCACGATAGCCTACGACAATCTGTTTTTTGTCGCATTTCATCTGTTTTGCAAGTTCCAGAATCGGTGGTACACCAATTCCTCCACCCATAAGAAATACTTTCTTTCCTTCAGCCGCTTCAAACGGAAATCCATTTCCAAGAGGTCCGATGATCGGGATTGCATCTCCTGTTTTTAACTTTGAAAATTCTTCTGTTCCTGTATTCTCTCCAGTCACTCTGTATACAACACGAAGGCGACTGTCTTCTTTGTTAATCTCACAGATACTGATCGGACGCGGCAATAACTTTGTTGCATCCTTTGTATACATAGAAATAAACTGTCCAGGTCTGGCGCTCTGCGCTGCCTCTGTATGAATCCACATACTGAAAATCCCATCAGCGATCTGCTCCTGAGAAACAACCATTGCCTGTTCTTTTTTCTTATCCGCCATCTTATCTTGCCTCCAATGCGCCTCTAATATCAGCAACCATGTCCTCTACTGCTGCTCTGGATGCATCTGCAAATGCTTCTTCACCATAGTTTGCGTATTTTTCCTGCTTGTATGCCGCAATGATTCCACGAGAAGAGTTTACGATTGCTCCAAGTCCATCTTCATTAAAGAAATGTACCAGGTCTTTTCCTTTTCCTCCCTGCGCACCATATCCCGGCACAAGGATGTAAGATTTCGGCATCACTTTACGAAGTACTTTTCCCATCTCCGGATAAGTAGCTCCGACAACTGCTCCAATGTAGCTGTACTCGTCACCCATGCAGTCTTCTCCCCACTGTGCAACTTTTTCACCGACCAACTCATAGAGCGGACGTCCGTCGATCATCTGATCCTGGAACTCTCCACTTGACGGGTTAGAAGTCTTAACAAGGATAAAAAGACCTTTCTTTTCCTCTTTGCATACATCTATAAACGGATTCACGCCGTCAGATCCAAGATATGGATTGACTGTCACAAAGTCCTCATCAAATGGTGCGTAAGTCTTGCTTCCTACCTGCACCTTACCAATATGTCCAACCGCATAAGCAGAAGAGGTTGATCCGATATCTCCACGTTTGATATCTCCGATTACAACCAATCCTTTTGCTTTACAGTAATCTACTGTTTTCTTAAATGCAACAAGTCCCGGAATACCGAACTGCTCATACATAGCGATCTGAGGTTTCACAGCTGGAATCAGATCATAAGTCTTGTCCACAATTTCCTTATTGAACTGCCATATAGCCTCTGCAGCTCCCTCAAGTGTCTCACCAAACTCAGCAAACGCCTTCTTCTGGATATGCTCCGGAATATATTTTAACATTGGATCCAGACCAACCACGATCGGCGCGCCCGTCTTCTTAATATTCGCAATTAACTGATTAATCACAATCTCATCCTCCTGCTTCTATCTTTATTACTTTTGTTAGAAATTACATATTTAATTTATTCTACCACACTAGTAGCTCACTTGACAAGAAATCAATCCCTCTTTGCATTTTAAACAGTTAATCTAATATTTTATCAAATAATCTTTATAAAACAAAATATTAGATTCAACTAGTCAAAATGTACATCATTTCACTAATTTTTTAGTCACTGCTTACATTGTACCTCCCTCCCATTTATTCTATACTGATATCAGATTACAAGAGAACTATTTATTTTCTTTAAGGAGGATTACACAAAATGGCAAGTTTATCATTAGAGGGAATCCAGAAAGTATATTCTAATGGATTCCAGGCAGTTAAAGACTTCAATCTTGAAATCGCTGACAAAGAGTTCATCATCTTCGTTGGACCTTCCGGATGTGGAAAATCAACAACACTTCGTATGATCGCAGGTCTTGAGGATATTTCCGGCGGTACACTGAAGATTGATGGAAAAGTAATGAATAATGTAGAGCCAAAAGACAGAGATATCGCTATGGTATTCCAGAACTACGCTCTTTATCCACATATGACAGTATATGACAACATGGCATTCGGACTGAAACTTCGTAAAGTACCAAAAGACGAAATCGACAAAAAAGTTCGCGAGGCAGCAAGAATCCTCGACCTTGAGAAACTTCTTGACCGTAAGCCAAAAGCTCTTTCCGGTGGACAGAGACAGCGTGTTGCTATGGGACGTGCAATCGTTCGTAAACCAAAGGTATTCCTTATGGACGAGCCTCTTTCAAATCTGGATGCAAAACTTCGTGTTCAGATGCGTATTGAGATTGCAAAACTGCATGAGAATTTAGGTGCTACAATTATCTATGTAACACATGACCAGACAGAGGCTATGACTCTTGGTACAAGAATTGTTGTTATGAAAGATGGAGTTGTTCAGCAGGTAGATACACCTCAGAACCTCTATACAAAACCATGCAACCTGTTCGTAGCTGGATTCATCGGATCACCTCAGATGAACTTCTTAGATGCTGAAGTTAAGGTTAATGGATCTGATGTTACACTTTCTGTTGGTGGACATGAGCTTCCAGTGCCAGCTGATAAAAAACAGGCTCTCATCGATAAAGGATATGCCGGAAAGACAGTTATCCTCGGAATCCGTCCGGAGGATGTACATGTTGCAGCTACATTTACAGGTGAGAATGCAGGTACTGTCCACTCTACAATTAACGTATATGAGCTTCTTGGAGCTGAAGTATTCTTATACTTCGATGTTGCAGGAACTCAGGTAACTGCAAGAGTTGGTTCCGGTACAGAGCTCAGAAGCGGAGATAAAGCTTCCTTCACATTTGACATGAGCAAGATCCATATCTTCGACAAAGAGACAGAGTTGACGATTTCAAACTAATCGTATAAAATAACAATAACGGTTCTACTGTTATGGAAGATACAATGAAAGAGCTGTACGAAGGTGCAGCTCTTTCTAATTTATGCAAAAGAGGGTTATTTTTATGGAGCAATCTCAGGAACTTTCCAAAGCATTAGAAGAACTCACACGAGCAACCGGCATCGCTTTGGATATTCACATACAACCGGAAGCTTCCAAAGAGAAGATAGACGAGTCAATCCGGCAGATTCGTTCTCTTTGTGCTGCTTATAAAGAGAAGTATAACAAGAATTATTTTTTGTTAAATCTCATGACAGGTACTGCACAGGATTGCGAGATTAGTGAACGTGCCGCCAGATTACATATTCGTGCTGTAAAACCTCGTTATCTTTTTTTGCTCGAATCCTCAAAAAAAATGGACGAAACAGTTACAGAGGTATTGAAACAGTTGTTTCCACTTCAAGAAAAAATATATCTCGTTCCTGTAAATGAATTTCAACTTGCAATGCTTTATCCGGTAAAAGATGGCTGCACATCCGAAGATATTCACAATCTGGCACATACCATGATCGATACTCTGAGTATGGAAGCGCTGACTCATGTACAGATTGCCTACAGCGATCTTATTCCCGATCTGCATGCCCTTCCTTCTGCTTATAAACAGACTGCGCTTGCATTGAGAGTTGGTAAACTTTTTTATTCAGAACAATCTGTATTTCCTTTTAACAAGTTAGGGATTGGACGATTGATTCACGAGTTGCCCGAAAAACTTTGCGAAGATTTTCTTTTTGAGATATTCGGTGATATAACTTCCGAACATTTAGATAAGGACACTTTAGCTGCCATCGACAAATTCTTCCAGAACAACCTGAACATTGCAGAAACTGCACGACAGCTTCATATGCATCGCAATACACTTATTTACCGACTGGAACAAGTCGAAAAAAGAACAGGTCTTGACCTTCGTCAGTTCGAGGACGCTATGACCTTTAAAATTGCGATCATGATACTGAATTACTTACAATCAGAAAGGAATGTTTCACATGAATGATAATTTTCATGAACAACTTATAACAAAAAAACAAAAAGGAAATCCGTTAGTTATTCGCATCATCGTTGTAGTTTTCATAATTTTATTTTTAACAATTGGTGCTCTGTTTCTAGGATTTCTGTCTATTATCATCGCTGTAGTACTTGGTGTCACTGCTTATTTTTACATTTTTCCAAATCTTAGTGTTGAGTATGAGTATTCACTGGTCAACCATGAACTGGATATCACAGCAATTTACAGCAAGTCAAAAAGAAAAGAACTCTGCTCTTTTGATATCAAAGAAGCTGAGATGATCGCCCCAAAAGGATCCAGTAAGCTTGCTTCTTTTAAGCCAGTAAAAACCTGCGATTATACTTCCGGAGAGGGAAATGCGGCAATTTATTCCATCATTATTTTTCTAAATCAGCAGATGTATAATATTCTGATTGAGCCTGACGAAAAAATGATTGCCGGAATCCGGCCGTGGATGGGATCAAAATTTTCACAGTTTTAACTTAATTGGGGACGTAGCATTTTAAAAGTTTGCTACGTCCCCATCTGCGATTAACGGTGTCCCCAATTGAGCTGCTTACTGCATCTCTCCCTGTAGGGTTTCAATTGCTTTATTCAACTGATTATCTGCTTCCGGATTGTTTTCATCTGCCTGATAATCAATTGCTACATCCGGTGTAATTCCTTTTCCATCAATATCCTGACCTTTTGCCGTAAAGTATTTGGCAATTGTAAGTTTCACACAAGTTCCGTCTTTCAAATCAAAGATCTGCTGTACAACACCTTTTCCATAAGTTTGCGTTCCCACAATTGCACCCAGATCATAATCCTGGATCGCACCTGCAAAAATCTCAGAAGCACTGGCGCTATATTGATTTACAAGAACAGTCATTGGAATATCGATTTGATGCTCTTCATCTGATTTGAAGTCTTCTTCTTTTCCGTTTTTGTCTTGAGTATATACAATCTTTCCTTCTGGAAGAATCTCATCTAATATTTTACACACAATACTCAAACTTCCGCCTGGATTACTTCTCAAATCTACGACCATTCCTTTCATTCCCTGGTTTTTCAGGTCATTATAGGCATTCTTATATTGGTCATATGTCACGGAATCAAATTCTGTAATTCTAAGATACCCAATTCCATTATCCAGCATCTTAGAGCTTACTGTAGGATACTCAATCGTATCGCGGGTTGCTGTTACTGCAACCTCTTCTCTGTCGTCACCTCTAAGAACTGTCAAATTAACATCCGTTCCCTTTTCTCCTTTTATCTTACTGACGACTTCTGTCAGATCTTTTCCTGTCACTTCCTCATCTTCTACTTTATAGAGAATATCATTATCCTTCATTCCAGCCTGTTCTGCAGGTGAACCTTCATATACCTGACTGATGGTAATGATTCCAGTCTCCTTATTCTGCGACATCACCGCACCAATACCGTCATATTCTCCATCTGTAGATTCCTGAAAACTCTTCGTAGCTTCTTCATCATAATATACAGAATACGGATCATTCAATCCGGCAATGTATCCTTCGTAAATTCCCTGCTGAAGTTCATCTTGATCTACATCTTTCAGATAATACTGGTTGATCAAAGATTCCAGTTTTTCCAGCTTTTTATCGGTCTCTGAACTGATTGCTTCTGTTGTATCTTTCTCTCCACTGTTGCTGTTTTTTGCTTTTAATCCACATGATACCAGTCCTGCTGCCAATAACATGGCAAGGGCGCCACAAAGCGCCCCCTGTAAAAATCCTTTTTTATTTTTCATATTTTTAGTCCCGTCTGTCTTAAATTCAATTTGATTCAAGAACGCCTCTGCAATCCTGCCAGAGGCTTATTTTTCTACAAGTAATTCATCGGATTTACCGGTGTTCCATTGTTCATCACCTGAAAATGCAAATGCGGTCCCGTAGAGTTTCCTGTTGTTCCTACTTGCCCAATATTCTGTCCTTTACTGACCTTCTGTCCTGCTGACACAAAAATTGTATTGCAGTGCATATAATAAGTCAGAAGTCCATTTCCATGGTTAATAATAATCAAATTTCCAGCCTTACCACTGTAGCCTGCTGAAGTTACAGTTCCGGCTGCTGCCGCATAAATCGGTGTTCCAGTTGATGCTGCAAAATCAACTCCTTTGTGATTCGTACTGGCTCCGGCAAGTGGCGCATTACGATATCCAAATGTGCTGGAAATACGACTATATCCCGGACAAGGATGCGTAAACATTCCATTTCCGCTGACTACAGCTCCTCCCGCACTTCCACTATTATTGTTCTTCTTTGCTGCTGCAGCTGCGGCTTCTTTTTCTTTCTGTTTTCTTGCTGCCTCTTCTGCGGCCGCCTGAAGTTCTGCAAGCTTTTGGTTCGTCTGCTCCAGCTCTCCGCTGATACTTGAAATCTCGCTTTCCTTGCTGGCTTTCAAGCTCTCGACATTCGTTTGTTTTGCAATCAGATCATTCTGCAAGTCTTCAAGTTTTGCATACTCCTCTTCCAGTGCAGCCTGCTGTTCCTGAACTTTCTTGCGAATCTGCTGATATGCCACCAATTGTTCTCTGTCATATGATGATATAGTGGAAATGTATTCTGCATTATTCAAAAATTCGCCAATATCTTTTGATTGACATAAAATATCAACAAATTTTGTATTTCCATTCTCATACATGTATTTGATACGCTTTTTCATACTCTCATATTGATCATTTTCCTGAGCCTGAGCCTCAAAAAGCTCCTCTTCTTTCTGCCCCAGCTCTTCTTCCTTCTGAGAAATCTGATCTTTCGTATCTTCCATCTCCGAAACAATTGCCATAAGCTGCGTTTCCAGTGACTTCTGTTCCGATTCTGCCGCTTCCTTCTGTTTTTGAAGTTCTTCAGCCTTTTGCTTCGTGTCATCAATCTCGGCAGCTCTTACTTGTGTCGACATTCCCAGGCATAATGTACCGATCAGTAAAGCACTGATAATTTTCTTCCCCTTTATCATATGTACCCCCTTATCAATTCAGTACGTATGTTATTATACTTTCAGATGTTTTCTGATTGTAAAGAAACTTCCTACAAAACCGATTCCCACTCCCAAAAGAATTCCTACTGGCAAAAGTGTTCTATATACTTGTGTGACCGGAAGGAAATTAATGATATTCTGAAGAAGATGGAACTTCTCAAGAATATAGTGAATTGCCTTCTCATATACAAAGTACAGAATTCCAAGTGGAATCACAGCTCCAATCGCTCCGATAAGCAATCCTTCAAACACGAACGGTGCTCGGACAAATCCATCCTTCGCTCCGATATATTTCATAATAGCTATCTCTTCTCTTCTGACCGTAATACCCATGGTAACTGTATTACTGATCAGGAAAATAGATACCGCTAACAGAATTCCAATAATGGCAACTGATACATAACCTACCAGTTTATTTACACTGGTCAGCGTCTTCGCAACGACATCTGATTTATTGACTTTACGGACTCCATCCAGGCTTTCTGCAAAACTTACTACATCTTTCTGTTTGGAAACATCAGACATATATACTTCATAGTTATCAGAATTTGCAAGCGGATTATCATCTTTAAATCCTTCTGCTGCTTCTTCTGATCCCTGGAAATATTGCTTCTGGAACTTTGCCCATGCTTCATCACCACTCACATAAGTGACGCTTAATACTCCGTCTTCATTCTTAAGCTGAGCTCCAATGTTATCTTTTTGTTCCTGTGTTGCTTCTTGATCAAAAAATACCGTAATGGCAACTCCCTCTTCTGCCTTCTGTACGATATAATTAAAATTCATAACAATAGAATAAAACAGGCCAAACAGGAAAATACAAGCTGACATAGTCGCAATAGATGCAATGGAAAACATCTTATTTCTCCCTATGTTCTTGACACCCTGCTTCATAGAATATCCAAAAGTACTAATTTTCATTATTATACCCACCTTTTTTCTCGTCGCTTACAATGACTCCCTTTTTCATCGTAACAACTCGCTTCTTCATCTCGTTTACAATTTCCTGATTATGAGTTACGACCAAAACGGTAGTTCCTCTGTCATTCGCCTCCTCCAAAAGCTTCATGATCTCCCATGAATTTGTCGGATCCAGGTTTCCTGTAGGCTCGTCAGCGAGAAGAATCGCCGGTTCATTCACGATTGCTCTTGCAATCGCTACTCTTTGCTGCTCTCCACCGGATAACTCCTTTGGAAATGCTTTGTACTTCTGTGCAAGTCCCACCAGTGACAATGCTGCCGGTACTTTTTTCTTGATCACTCTTGCAGAGGTCTCTGTAACTCTCTGTGCAAAAGCAATATTCTCATAGATATTACGATCCTTTAAAAGTCTGAAATCCTGGAACACTACTCCAATATTTCTTCGGTACATCGGGACTTTTCTATGGCGCATGCGACCCAGATTATGTCCGTTCACAACAATAGTACCTGATGTAGGCTCCAGCTCCTTCATGATCAATTTGATAAGTGTTGACTTACCCGATCCACTGTCACCTACGATAAATACGAATTCGCCCTGCTCTATCTTAAGGTTGATGCCATTTAGCGCAGAGATTCCCTTCGAGTACTCTTTGGTTACGTCCTTTAATTCGATCATAGTTTCCTCCTAATTATTTAATACTCCATCGATTCCATATACTTCATATATTTCACTACCATAAGAGCGATTTTAAAAGTAATGGCATCCTCAAACACACGAAGATCAAGTCCTGTGCTCTTCTGAAGCTTATCCAGTCTGTATACAAGCGTATTACGATGAATATACAGTTGTCTGGATGTTTCTGATACATTCAGGTTGTTCTCAAAGAACTTATTAATAGTTGCTAATGTCTCTTCGTCGAAGTCATCTGGCGATTTCCCCTCAAAAATCTCACGGATGAACATCTTACAGAGTGGAATCGGCAACTGATAAATCAATCTTCCGATTCCAAGCGCACTGTAAGCAATAACATTTCTCTCACTGAAGAATATCTTACCTACATCAAGCGCCAGTTTCGCCTCTTTATAAGACTTAGATACCTCTTTGATATCATGTACGACGGTACCATATGCGATCAGGGCGTCTTCTTCCCCATTATCTTTCAACAGTGTCAGATAACCGTTCGCCATCTTTTCAAGTTCCTTGTGCCCGTCTTCAAGCTCAAGTTCCTTCACAATGATAATATTCTTCTCATCTACTGCTGTCACAAAATCTTTTGATTTGTTTCCCAGAAGATTACGTACGTTATCAAGAGCATTGCTGTCCTTTTCATGATCCGTCTCAATTATAAATACAACACGACGCACTTCTGTGTCAATATGTAATTTTTTGGCACGATTGTAGATATCTACAAGAAGCAGGTTATCCAAAAGCAGATTCTTAATGAAATTATCCTTGTCAAAACGCTCCTTATATGCAACTAACAGATTCTGGATCTGAAATGCTGCAATCTTTCCAACCATGTACACATCATCGCTGCCACCATTCGCCAACAGCACATATTCCAACTGATGTTCTTCAAAGATCTTAAAAAACTGATATCCACGCACAACCTGGCTATCCGCCGGAGAATCCACAAAGGCCAGCACTTCTTCTTCATAATTCTCCTGTTCTGTCATCGTACTTGCAAGCGGTTTTCCATCTGTGTCCATCACACAGAAATCAATTCTTGTAATTCCTTTCAATCCTTCAATTGTGTTTTGAAGTATCTGATTAGATATCATATCCATCTCCTCCACTCATATCAATATGCATTTTTCACAACAAAGTGCCCTGTTTTTTAGTAAAAGAGCATATTCTCAAATTCTATATTAATATATTTTAACAAAAAAATAAAGAGAAAACTACAGTTTTTTTGTTAGTTTCCTCTTTTTTTACTCTTTTCAATTTCCTTCTTAAAAATCTGTTTCATAAAAAACTGACCGATTCTGCCCCCACCAATGCCTTTCGCTGACACTGGAATTCCATCTTTTCCAAGTCCAAGCCATACTCTTGCATTCATCACATTACGATTCTTGGAAATCAGTTCTTCCTGCAGCGGTGAAGAAAGTGCCGACAAAACACAATCTACTTCCTCGCCATTAATCGCATTGATCAGCATATCATCTGCCCGATTCTTTGCAGATACCTTCGCCATACCTACAATCTGAGTTCCTCTGTAATACTCTTCAAAATGTCCGAACATCTTCTGTCCTTCTTCTTCCGATTCCACCAAAAGATATACCCGCTTATGCTTTCTTGCCAGATATCTTAAAAACATCTTTAAAAATGTTTTGTCTTCCGTCTCTCGCAGACACTTGTGATCTGTAATCTCTGCTGCTTCCAGAATTGTCTTGTTACCAGCCAGTATAAGGTCGAAATTCTCGATCTCTTCTTTTAACTCAGCCTCTGTTCCCAGTTCCATAAGACTTTCTATCGTCACAAGTTCGATTACACTCACCAAATCCGATTCCATATAAGCAAGCGCTTCCTGCATAGCTTCTTTTGCTGTAAAATTATCAATGGATATATCTAAAACACTTATCTTTTTGCTCATAATCTCACTCATATTTGTCAACATCTTGTAGCTGTTCGATTATAGCAAACGATTCTATGTTTTTCAAGGTTTCTTGTAAAATGTTCACATTTGTTAATATTCGTAATATTTTTTGTAATATTTTTGTTACTTCTTACTTCGATTTTTCCTTTTTCTGGCAAGTATTCCACCAATTCTCCCGGTTTCTTTTGATGACAACGATTTCCATCCGTCTTTCATAACCCTATCTAAAAGTCCTAACTCATCGGCTATCTCATATTTCATCTTCTCTTCTTCTGTAAGCTGATCCAGACGAACTGGTGTATCCTTCTTTTTTGCCATGGCAAACTCCTTTCCTTCATATGGCCGAAACATATTTTTCTACACCAGTATTGTTAACACATCTGTATTTCTTATTCGCCAAAACATTTACCTTCGGCTTATTTTTTTACATTACCTATTATTGTTCTGCCTGAAATTGAACATTTACCTCTCCAACTCCACATTCGATTGACATGGTCTTATCGGACTGATTTTCAATCTGATATTCACTTCCAATCTCCGTAAATTCTCTTTCACCACACACAATACTTCCTATGTCACAATTCAGATCATAATTATAATCTGTCTCATTACCGATGGCAGTAAAGTTAATCTCTCCGACGCCACTTTCAAGATCTGCATCTCCCAGCGTCTTTCCGAGCGCTTCGATCAGCCCCATATCACAATTCATTGTCAGATCATTTGTCAGAAAAGACTCCACTTGAACCTCACCGGCATCTACATCTATATCTAAATCTTCTGTATGGATATCTTCTATATAAATGCTGCCTGCACTCAGATTCATCTCTACTTCTTCCAGCTTATAGCCTTCTGGAATATAAATATATATTTTTGCATCTTGTGCATGATTTCGCGCGTAAATCCAGTTCCAGACTTTTTTATTTGTTGTAATATTTAATACTCCCTCTTCTTCATAACACTTAAACTTAAGACTTTTGGATATTTTTTGTGTTTCTACAGTAATCTCCTGCTGTTCTTTTGGTGCTTTTAATATTTTTATCTCGCCTGTTGCTATGTCAAGATCCAATTCTCGGATGCCCTGATAGCTTTCCTGAATATTCGGACTATAAGTCTCTTTTATTGGAGCACGTTCTTTCAATATTTCCATCGTTGCGCCCATTCCCAGTCCAATGCCTAAAAGTGCAATACCGACTACCAACGTAATACCACAGGTCAGCCAGAATATTTTCCATCCTTTTTTCATCTTCACGCTACCACCTTTCTATGAGAAATCTTTCCCCAGAGGTACTTCATTCCCTTTGCCAGTCCACGGAGTACTACTTCACAGAGTTTTCCAAATCCTACTGTTGCAACCACACCAAGAACCATTATGATCAGACCGCTGCCAATCAATGCCAATCCTGCGGCTGTCTGTGGCAGAAGTATAACGGAACCGGATATTACCAGCGAAATTCCTACAATTGCAATGGCAGCCCCGGCAATAACCAATGCGAATACTCCAACAATGATAGTTAACGCCATTGCCAGTCCTGCAGCCAGAATACCTCCGATAATTGGAATCAAGACCGGTCCTATAATTATCGCAAGAGCCACAATTAAAACAATTTTTCCAATACGGGCATTTTTCTTTTTCTGATTATCTGATGTCCCATACTGATATTCCGATGACTGCTTATTCTCCTGATGATTCATCTGATATTGCTGTCCTGCTGACTGATATTCTTCCTGCTGACCATGCGTTGTATTTTCCGTCTTGCCTTTTAAATCTGCTTTTATATTCTCTGCCACTTCCTCCGGAGCGCCAAATTCCCGGATAACCTGTTCTTCATTCTCTTCGCCGGCCTCATCAAAATAATCGTTATAATACTTCATAGCATCTCTTCGTTCTACTTCAGGGATGTCCTGTAAAAGCGATGCTAGTTTTGTCATATATTCAATTCGGTTCATTACTTCTCACCCCCTGCAAATAACTGATTGATCTTGTTCATATATTGTGTCCATTCTGTCCGATACATATCAAGCTTTTCCCTTCCTGCCAAAGTCACCTTATAATATCTTCGATTGCGCCCATCATATTGTCTGTCGTACACTTCAAGACACCCATCTTTTTGGAGTCTTCGAAGAACTGGATAGAGGGTTGATTCAGACACTTCTATCGTCTCACGCACATCCTGTGTAATCTTATAACCATAAGTGCCTTCCTCTGTCCGTGACACAACTGCCAGAACAATCGCATCCAAAAGAGCTGCACCTGTATTAAAGACCATTTCACCACACCCTTTCTGCAAAATCTGGATTTAACTAAAAATTGTCATGCAATTATCTTTACAGATTCGCTATATTATTTTGTTTCATATATTATATGCTGTATAATATATGCTTTTATATATTATATGGCATATAATATTATAAGTCAAGAGAACACAGACACAAAAGTTGAACAACCTGCATTTTGTCTTAACAGATATTTTCAATAAAAACAGCATCAAGTGCATATTCTACGCGACTTCCACACAATGGAGATGAAACTCTTAACATCATAGAGGCCTATGCCGAATATGATGTTTGTTTTTAGAGGTTCATCGTAATTCCCTGTGTGGGGAGCTTAGAATATGCGCTTGATGCATCCTTTTTAGTAATTAATATTTGTTAAGACAAACTGCAGGCTTCGCCCAAAGTAAAAGAGTACAGCACCTTTTCTTTCACTTTCTTCCCGGTAATCTGTTCCAGTGCCCTGCCATAGTAATCTAGCTGGGCATGGTATTTTTCCACCAGTTCTTCTATCTTATATACTTTGTCTGTCTTGTAATCCAGTACGACCAGTCCGTCTTCTTCCTCAAAGTACACATCTATGATTCCCTGTACAAGAGCAAAGTCACCTTCTGGCTCATCTTTATATAATTCCTGCTCTGGTATTCCAAGTACAAACGGCTGTTCTTTCCACAGTTTTCCACAATCTGCACTTGTTCTCATTCGTTTTCCCACAGAGCTATCAAGAAATCCCAACACATCGGCTGTCCGGACGGAATCTGCCATTTCTCGCGTCATTCGCCCTTGTTCTACAAATGTATTTATCTCTGTCTCCAGCGTCTGCCTATCATACATTTTTTCAAAATCGAGAAGTTCCATGACGCGGTGATAAGCAGTTCCTCGCGGAGCTCCGGTCAGTGTTTCTTCTTCTGTCATAAATTTAGGAAGAAGCGGTACAACTTCCGGTTCTTCAAAAACTACTTCTCCCAAAGCATTTTCCTCATCGTCAAGTTCTGCCTGATAAGACATTTTTTTTAGCTCGGATACTGTAAATTTCATCTTTCTGGCATGACTTTTTGGATAAGGATACTGATATGCGAACTGTTCTTCTAATGTCTGTCTTACATTTGCATCATATTCTGCTGAAGTGTCCCATCTTCGTAATATTTCTTCCTGTATTTTTCCGGATACTTCCGTCTCCACCTCATCACGGACAATCTCTTCTAGCAACACTTCTTCGAAAATGACTGGTATCTCTTCTGGTATATATGCAAGTGCCGGTATGATCCAGTCCAGATATTGAATAGCACTACTTCTCTGTGCAAAGGTCAGTGTCTTTGCCATTTTTGTCTCTAGATTATCACAGGTTCCTGTAATAATCAGCTTTTCCTTTGCTCTTGTCAGTGCAACATAAAGCACACGAAGTTCTTCTCCTAAATTATCAAGCTTCGCTTCTTTTTGAATCACTTTTTTTACCAGACTTGGAATTTTCGTTCTTCTATCTAAATCTACCACGTCCATACCGACTCCCAGTCTGGCATGAATGATCACCTGCCCGGCAAGATCCGTCACATTGAATTTTTTACCAGTTCCTGCTACAAACACGATTGGAAACTCCAGTCCTTTACTTTTATGGATTGTCATGACACGGACTGTGTCTGACTGCTCATCCTCCAGACTTGCCTCACCATAATCCACTTCAAATTTCTGAAGCTGCTCAATATAACGCACAAAATGAAAAAGTCCTTTATAGCTGGAAGACTGAAATGCCTGCGCTTTTGTAATCAGCATTTCTACATTTGCCGCACGCTGCGCGCCTCCCGGCATTGCTGAAATAAACTGACCATACCCGGTTTGTGTCAGAATACTCCGTAGAAGTTCATGGATTGGTGTATACGGAACAATTTCGCGGAAATCATTCATTTTTCCATAGCAATGTTTGAGTTTCTCACATATTACCGTATTTTCTCCGTTTTCCAGATAATTTTCTACCGCCTGGTAAAATGGAATTTCAAAAGCTTCAGAACTTCGGATCACTGCCATTTCTTGTTCGTTCAGTCCACAAAATGCCGACATAAGAACCGCCGCCAGTGGAATATCCTGTTTCCGATTATCCAGCACTCTCAGATAATCCAGAAGCACACCGATTTCCTGCGTCGCAAAATAGCCTTCTTTTGTACCTGAAAATGCCGGAATTCCTTCCCGATTCAGTTCCTGTACGAATATGTCAGCAATCCCTTTCACACTTCTTGTAAGAATGACAATATCGGAATATCTTGCCGGACGCAGTTTTCCTGTCTTCTTATCCAGAACCTTCTGCTCTGCAATCAGCCTGCGGATCCGGCTTGCGATCATCCGGGCTTCCATCTCCTGTTTGGAGGCTTTTATGGAACGGTCATATTTTTTCAATTCTGTATTTAATACAAGTACTTCTGTTTCACACCCCGGATTTTCAGGATATTCTGCACCCACATACAATGCCGCCTTGTCATCGTAATCAATTTCTCCAAGATTTCGCATCATAATCTGCCGAAAAATGTAATTCACACTGTCCAGTACTTCTTTTCGACTCCGGAAGTTTTTATGAAGATCAATCCTTTGTTTTGGTCCTTTTTCCAAATCATACGTGTCAAATTTTTCCATAAAAAGCTCTGGTCTGGACAGCCGGAAGCTATAAATACTCTGCTTGACATCTCCCACCATAAAAATATTATATTTTCCTTTCGAAACACCGGAAATACTGGTCAGAATCGTCTCCTGGATCAGATTACTATCTTGATATTCGTCAATCATAATCTCCCGGAACTGATCCTGATATTCCTTTGCAACCTCAGAAGGTTCAAACCCTTCTTCTGTTTTTTTTGCCAGGATCTGAAGTGCAAACTGCTCCATATCTGAAAAATCAATAACATTTTCCTGGCGCTTCTTTACGTCAAATCTTTGTGAAAAACATTTTACCAGGCCCACCAATTCTTCTATATAAGGAAGACATATCTGCATATCTGCTGCCATTTCTTCCGGTTTCTGATAAAAATAATCTTTCTTCAGACCACTGACAATTCCCTTCACCTGCTCACGAAGATCCTTAACTGCTTCTATTTTTTCTTTCGATACAGTCTTATCTCTGCATGATGCAAACCTGCTCCACTCTACATTCTGGATGCGCCCAGACAGCTCATTATAATTTTTTGCACTTAAGAGCTCTCTTATTGTCTGAGCATCCAGCTTCAAAGCCTCTTCATACACAGCCGGACCATCTATTTCCAGACTAATTTGCGTTGCCTGTTCATTCAATAGTTTTGCTTCTTCCAGGTAGGCTTTCGCCCAGGTTACAATTTTGTTTCCATAATCACTTTTTTCCAGATCTTCTGCACAGTCGACTCTATATGCATCAACACAAGAATCAAGCCAGCCCTCTCCGTCTGGATAGCTCCGACTGTAATCGTAAGCTTTTTCAATCATTTCTTCTAGCTTTTTATCATTTCTTCTTCCACCATAGGCATTAGAAAAACGCAAGAACCGCTCTTCTTTTTGCGCGTACTTTTCTTCCAGCAGTTCATCTAATACATCATGCCGCAAAAGTTTCAGTTCTCCTTCTTCTGCAGTACGGAAACCTGGATCAATGTCGATTACATGAAAATGATCACGGATCACAGAAAGACAGAAACTGTGAATTGTTGTAATCTGCGCATTGTGGATCAAAGTCGCCTGTCTTTTCAGATGTTCATTTTCCGGATTCTCTTCTAATGCCTTTTCAATGGCACCCCGGATTCGTTCTTTCATCTCACCTGCCGCTGCTTCTGTAAATGTTACAATCAGAAGTTCGTCCACATTGACCGGATGTTCCTCATCAGTCAGCATTGTAATAATACGCTCTACCAACACTGCTGTCTTTCCCGAACCTGCTGCTGCAGACACAAGAATATTGCGGTCCCGAAGATCAATGACCTGTTGCTGCTGTTTTGTCCATTTTACTCCCATGAGCCCGTTCCTTTCTCCTGCTCCTTTTCATGATCGTCCCGATTCATGTTCTCTTTGACTGCATCTGCTTCCATGGCTGCTATCACCTCTGACTGTGTCATCTCAAAAATATCCCGATATTTGTATCCCGGTATTTTCTGGTCAAAACCACAGATATGCCGGTATGCACAATAATCACAGCCACTCTCCTGTTTTCTCCGGTATGGAAATGCTGCAACTTCTCCACTTAATATTTTTCGATGTACCTTTAATACTTTTCCCAGGGCATGGCGCATCATCACTTCAAATTCCTGCTCCGATGCAACTTTTGAATTTTTTGACAGACTACCATTTTTATTATATTTCACAGGAATGACAGCAGATTCTCCGGCCTGACAATGATCCAGATGCTCCAGTGTCTCATCTTTCAAATTCATCACGCCATCCACTTTCAGCTCTTTTAGTACTTTCTGCCAAATTTCTTCTTCCTCTCCAACCACTTTCTTCTCCACAAGAGGATCATTTAACCGGTAATAAAAGACACCTGCCGGAATCACTTCCCTGTCTGGGTAATGTTTTTGAGTCATTTTTACTGCTGCGTCCATATAGACCATAAGCTGAAGCTGGAGCCCATGATATAAAGCCACCACATCAAAGGCCTTGCTCCCGGTCTTATAATCTAGAACCTTGACATAGACCTTGTCTTTGTCTTTGCACAGATCCACACGGTCAATCTTACCATTCTCAAAACGCATTTCATAAGCCACCGGCACAAAATCTCCTGCTTCCAACTGCTTTGTAAGCGCCCATATAGTTCTCGTCAGAAGACGCTTCATGCGTTCAATCATATACTCGTTGCGCGCTGAACTGTAAAGCACCGAATTTCCATAGTCGGAAATGGCATGTTCCACACTATCATCAATGTATTCTTGTCTTTTTTCTTCCTCTATCTCTGTCCAGGACAAATGCTCTTCTTTTAGCTTTCTGGAATAATACTCCAGGGCGCTGTGGCACACATTTCCCAGATCCAGCGGTTGGAATTCGTATGTCTGACGCTCCCGAAGGCGCAGTCCATAAGTAAGAAAATGAGCAAATGCGCAGGCTGAAAACCGTTCAATTCTCGTAATACTGTCCTGAAAATGTTCTCCATAAAGCTGCTTAGCCACCTCTTTTGTCAGTCCATCTGCCGGCCGGGTATAAAATCCTGATTTCATAAGTTCTTCTACACGATACTGCCACTGTGGCTGTCTCTTGTACCAGGAATATAATTCCTGCCATTCCTGATCCATAGCATTCCCGTCCTGAAATCCTCTGATAACTTTTTGCATACCAAGCTTTGGGGTCCACTCCTGGGCAGAAAATGCCTGTTTTTCTTCGTCTTCTATTTCCAGACCCGAAAATAATCTCTGCATCTCCTGGATCAGATATGATGGGCGGATACTTTTTCCGTCCGCGGAAACCTTGCTGTAATAAATATCCAATGTCTCAGAAGGTTTTGTCAGATTCATGTAAAGATAAAATTTCTGCTCGTACGCTTTCTCTTTACCTCCCGGTGACAGATGGATCTTTCCTGTTGCAAACTTATCCCTGTCGCGCTCTGTAAGAAGACCACTCCTTATTAATGCTCCCGGAAGAAATGTATCATTTGCCCCGACAAAAATAAGTGCTTTCATATCTTTTAATCTTGTACGTTGCATGTCTCCAACAACAACCTGATCAATTCCAGGTGGAATGACTCCGACTCTTGCTTCTTCAAGACCCGCGTCTAAAAGCTTCAGATATTCATCCATGGTCACCTTCTCATCACCAAGAAGTTCTACGAATTTATCAAATAGTTCAATCAAAATACGATAAACCTGACTGTATTCCTTGGCAAGCGCAAGTTCTCCTGCCTCTTGAAATGCTTCAGACTGACGCTGCAATTTTAACTGAAGTTCTTCTCTCACCATAAACTCATAAAGCGCCATCGTCACATCTTTGACTGTCTTGCTCCTTTGTCTTAATACATACACAAGCGTGTCCACCTTTTCCACAAGACGAACCCGGTTATGATTCAGAATTTCCAGGTTTTCTTCTTCCATATATTTCGGGCGGCGGATCCAGCTCTCCTGCCATTTCTTATATCCACGGATTCCAAGTGCAATTACGTAATTTTCCAGTTCATCGACTTCACCATAAGTAAAACCACTAAGATTTGTTCTTAAGAAACGAAATACACTCTCATAACTGAAATTATCTTTCACCATATTCAGAAGACTCCGGATATATTCTACAAAAGAATTCAAAAGAATACTCCGCTTATGATCCATAAACACCGGAATTTCGTAGAGGTCAAATGCCTGTCCCAGGTCATCACCATACACCTCCATATTGCTTACAATAACTCCGATATCCCGGTAACGATATCCTTTTGTCCGAACCAGGTTCCGAACTCTTCCTGCAGCTTTCATCGCTTCTTCTCTTGGATTTCTGGCCACATGTACCCGGACTGCTCCCTGTTTTTCCTTATAACATTCTTTGCTATAGCGGAATATATTTCTCTCCAGAAACTCCATAGCCGAATTGTCACAGAATCGATAGAGTGGACGTTCGTACAGACACAATGGGTCTTCCACACTCACTTTTCTCTCTGCCGCAATCTGTATTAACGATGTCACGGTATGCTTGCCGAGTGCAAATAACTGATATGGGTGCTTATAAACGTACGGATTTTCCCGATCATCCATCGTTACAGTTACGATCACTTCCCGGCATACTTCAAGAAGTTCTCCAAGCAGTCGGTTCTGTACTGGTGTAAATCCTGTGAATCCGTCCAGAACAATCGTACTTTCTTTTAAAATATCCGAACCTTTCACTACACGGCAAAGTACGTCCAGGAGTTCTTCTTTCGTAATAAATCTATCTTCCAGATATTTCTTAAAACCAATATACAGAACTTCCAGATCCTGTAGTTTATAATAAAGCCTTGAATTCTCCCCTGCTGCTGCTTTCATCTGCCTCAGTTCCTCTTCCCCAATATCGTACTGATCAAATTCTGAAAGCACTGATTTGACTTCGCTGATATAGCCAAGCTTTTTCATATTTCCCTTTAAGACTTTTAAATCCTTTTCATAATCACCGGCAATCTTTCGCAGAATCAGATTCTTTCCCTCATCATCCAACACCGGAAGGGCCTGCCCACCGGTCTCCTCAAAGATGCGGTAAGCAAGCCTCACAAAACTAAGTACGTCGATATTCATAATTCCATGATTCGGATGTTGCATGACAAGATCCTTCTGCGTCTGCATCGTAAACTGCTCCGGTACAAGGACAATATACTGACGATCCGGGAACTTTACAGATTCCCGGATCACATAATCATATAATTGATAAGATTTTCCTGAGCCAGACGGCCCAAATACGAATTTTAAAGACATATCTCTCCTTCTTACAGGCTTCTTAAATTCTCCGTAAATTCACTGCTGAGCGTAATCTTTGCCACGTAGAATACATCTCCTGTCATAAAGACCGTTCCATCATCTTCTACTTCCACCTGAAGATCTCCTCCCGGCATATGTACGATTACTTTATTATTCGTCATACCAAGCTTATGTGCCACGGCTGCGGCTGCACATGCACCTGTTCCAGATGCCAGAGTATAGCCTGCACCACGTTCATAAATCTCAATAGCGATATTCTCTTTGTCGATGACTTTCATAATCTGTGTATTGATTCTGTGCGGAAAATACTTCGCACACTCGGAGTAATCACCAATCTTGCATACGATATTCTTAGAGATTTCTCTCATCGGAATCACGCAATGCGGATTACCGACACTTACACAAGTAACCGGATACAATGTCCTTCCGAATACCATATCTTCATTGATAACTTCTCTCTTCTCTCCTGTCACCGGAATTTCATCACTCCAGAAAGAAATCTTTCCCATAGAAACGCGGAGTCTGCTTCCGTCTTCATTTAAAAATGTAACTGCTGCCTCCCCATATCTGGTATATAATTTGAAATTCTTCTTTTGGATATAGCCTGCATCTTTTAAATATTTTGCAAAAATACGGACACCATTTCCACTTGTTTCAGATTCACTTCCATCCGGATTCCATACTTTGACATGCATGCCGTCTTCTTTTATAACTGGACCTTCCAGGACTCCATCTGCTCCAAGTCCTGCATTACGGTCACAAATCATCTTAACATTTCCCGGTGTCAGTTCCAGTTCATTTTTATTTGGATCAAATACTACATAATCGTTGCTTAATCCATGATAACGCTCTAATACCACTTTCATAACATACCTCCGTTTTAAATCTTCAGACAATTTTCACTATTCTTATCATAACAGGCATCAATTTCTTTTTCAATGTATATAATGATTTTTCTGTCGTTTAAATGTATGAAAAAATGATACACTATAAAACATAATAAGATTTACCTGTTGACAACAATTTGCGGATAAATATCAGCAGGTACATATGCCGTAACCTGGATACCTTCTTCTGTATAATTCTCTTCCAGTAATTCTCCATATTTTCGAATAAGCTGGATCTTCCCGGCTTCACTGTACGGATATACTTCCTCTATATAAACCTTCTGCTGGCGAAGAAGCGCTTCAATCGTCTCCAGCAGATCCCCGAGTCCTGCTTTAGTCTTTGCAGATATTGAAACCGTATAGTCTGCCTTAAAATCTCGAATAACTGGTATTCCTTCCAGTAGGTCCTGTTTATTAAATACGGTAATAATCGGTTTATCCTGGACTTTTAATCCCTGAAGTGTCTCATAAACAGTAAACATCTGCTCATCCGCCTGAGGATTCGAGACATCAACCACATGTAGAATCATATCTGCATACTTTGCTTCCTCCAGTGTACTTTTGAATGCATCGATCAGATGATGTGGCAGCTTCCGGATAAAACCTACGGTATCTGTCAGAAGTATCTCCTGACCGCTTGGAAGCTTCAGACTTCTTGTCGTCGGATCCAGTGTTGCAAACAACTTATCTTCCGCCAGAATATCTGCACCAGTCAAAGCGTTGAGAAGTGTTGACTTTCCGGCATTCGTATATCCCACGATTGCTGCGACCGGAATCCGGCTCTTTGCTCTTTTTTCTCTTGTCACTTCACGGTGTTGCTTTACACTCTTTAGCTCCCGATTCAGAAGTGCGATCCGATTTTTAATAAGACGTCTGTCCATCTCCAGCTTCTTTTCTCCCGGACCTCTCGTACCGATACCACCGCCAAGCCTTGACATGGCAGTTCCAAATCCGGCAAGTCTCGTCTGTCGGTACTTAAGCTGCGCCAGCTCAACCTGAATCTTTCCTTCACTGGTAGATGCTCTTGCAGCAAATATATCCAAAATAACCAGAGTCCGATCCATAACCTTTGCATCTAGTTCATCCTGGAGATTCTTCATCTGTGCCGGCGACAATTCATCATCACAGATAATTCCTGTTGCATCCAGCTCCCACAAAAGGCTTTTGATCTCATCAATCTTTCCCTTTCCGACATAAGTTCCCGGGTGTACCTGATCCCGGCTCTGCACAACTTTTCCTACTGTAACAGCACCGGCTGTCTTCGCAAGCTCACTTAGTTCTTCCAGTGAAGCATCGATATCCTCCTGCCCCGGAAGACATACCCCTACCAATATAACACGTTCTGTCTCTTTCTTTAATTCTATCATTTAAACTTCCCTTATCTGGTTTTTAAAAATTCTGCTTCTTTAGCAGCTTTCTCGTCATCTGGATATGCAGTCACATAATCTTCCAGTTTTGCTTTTGCACTGTCCCAGTCTTCCAGTTTTTCATAGCAGACTATTACATTAAACTGAATTTCCTGCTTCATATCGTCAGAACAATCTGAATGATCCAATGCTTTTTCATAATAAGAAATAGCATCTTCATAGTTTTCTGTCTGCATCTTACACACTGCCATCATATTACAGATTGTTCCTGTCTCCTTCGTTCCGGCTGAAACTGCATTTTCAAATGCAGCAAGCGCATCTTTGTATTTTTCCTGTTCATAATATGCAATTCCCAGTCCACGATAGGAATCGGCCACATTTTTCTTATCCTCTACTGCTTTCTGGAAATTCTCCTGTGCTGCTTCGTAGTCTTTATTTTCCAGACTTTCCACACCCTTTTTATATACATTCTGACCACATCCGGCAAGCATCATGCACGCCAGTATCAGTGGTATAATTCTTTTATAACATTTCATAATTCTTGTCTTTTTTCCTCCTGTCTAAGCAGTATATCCTGCAACTCCTGCTGAATTAATCACTGCCAATATCACCACGACCATCTCTACTAAAATTGCTTCCCACATACCAAAGTATCCAATAACTGCCATAAACAACACAAGTATCTTTATAAATACTGCAAATGTAATATTCTGTGAAACACTGCGCAGTGTCTCTTTTGCAATTTTCATCAAAGCTACTATTCCATGAAGGTCATCTTTTACAAGAATCACATCTGCTGCCTCAATTGCCGCTTCTGACCCGAGATTTCCCATGGCAATTCCTATATCTGCTCTCGCCAACATCGGAGCATCGTTAATTCCATCACCGACACAGACCAGCTTCTCTGCCTCTCCCTGAATAGACATGAAATCTTCTAACTGTTCCAGTTTATCCTGCGGAAGTAAGTCCGTATAAACATAGTCCATATGAAGTTCGCGTCCAACCGCCCGTCCCGTCTTTTCTGTGTCTCCCGTCAGCATCACCAAAATTGCCCGATACTTTTCCTTCAACCATGTAAGCGTCGCTTTCGCCTCTTCTTTCACCTGATCCTGAACGAGTACATATCCTGCATACTCTCTGCCCACACATACATAGACGACTGTTCCCGGTTCATTAATTTCATCTACCAGCAGCTTTTTTGCATCCATCATACGACGGCTTCCAACATGCACTCTCTGTCCTTCATAGGTCGCACTGATTCCAAATCCAGGCTTTTCTTTTACGCTTCTGACACTGTCAGTATCCAGCTCTTTTCCATATGCATCTGCCAGTGATTTTGCCAGCGGGTGATTGGAATAACTCTCCACATGAGCGACCAGCTTTAAAAGCTCTTCTTCTGTCATACCCACTGCTTTTATTCTTGCCACCCGGAACTCTCCTTGTGTCAAAGTTCCTGTTTTATCAAAGATAAATGTATCTGCTTTCACCAGACTTTCCAGAAAATTACCGCCTTTGACCACGATTCCCTGTCTGGCTGCTGAAGCAATTCCACCTAAAAATGCAAGTGGTGCTGCCACTGCAAGCGCACATGGACATGCCACGATTATAAAAATAAGTCCTTTATATATCCATGTCTCCCAGTTTCCATAAGAAAATGTAGACGGCGGAATAACCATGATCAACACAGACAGCAATACCATGATCGGTGCATATACTTTGGAAAATCTCGTCACAAATGCTTCTTTTTGGGATTTACGGTTCTGCGCCTCCTCCACAGTTTCCATAATTCTTGAGACGATGGAATCCTTGTAAATTTTTGTCACTCTCGCTTCCAGCACACCACTCAGATTAATGCAGCCACTGTAAATCTTATCTCCTTTATACACTTCCACCGGCATCGCCTCTCCTGTGATCGCCTTTGTATCTATAGTTGAGCTTCCAGCCAGAACAACCGCATCGACTGGAATTCGTTCTCCTGGTTTAATCACAATAATATGACTCATCTTTAATTCCGAAGGATCTACCTGTACTTCCTGACCTTTTACTTTCCGAATAGCATATGTCGGCCTCAGATCGATCATCTTTGCAATAGATCTCTTTGTCCGGTCTGTTGCAATCTGTTCCACAAGCATTCCAAGCTCAAACATAAGCATAACAATCACAGCTTCCATATATTTCCCTATGCCAAATGCTCCGATTGTTGCAAAGATAACTAATATATATTCTACCGGGAATCTCTTTTCCATAATCTCTTCACTTAGTTTCTGAAATGCCCCATATCCTGTCAGTAAATAGGTTCCCAGAAATATTGCGAATTTTTCTTGATCGGACAGCATAAATCGGGCTGCCCCCCAGACAGCACCTGCATATACTATTATCCCCAATCCATAGACTATACATTTTCTCTTTAACTGCTTTTTCATAACTCTATTCCCACATTCTCTTTCTTATTTTGAGACTTGCATCTTTGCTTCGCCCAGATGCAGGAAAACGCTTTGGTCAGTCATCTTAACATATCTTTTATTCTGTAATATGCTCCATGCCCTGACTGATAATAGACTGGATATGTCCATCTGCAAGCGAATAATAAACCGTCTTCCCGTCTCTTCGGTTCTTCACAAGTTTCATCTGCTTTAACATACGAAGCTGATGGGAGACTGCTGACTGTGTAACTCCCAGTATCTCCGCCAGATCACACACACACATCTCTGATTTTTGCAATACATACAGAATTTTCACTCTTGTTCCATCTGCAAATGCTTTATAAAAATCAGCCAGACTATTAAGCAGTTCTTCATCCGGCATCTGCTCCAAAGCCAGTTTTACGTTCTCATTATGAATACATGTCACATCGCAGCATTCAACTTCTGTCTTTCCCATATATTTCATCCTTTCAAACTACAGACTAGCATGACCCGACTGTCACGCTTTTTGTCAGGCTTAACTCTTAAAAATTACAATTTTCAAAACTAGACAATGCCTGTACAAATGCCTGTTTATATTAATTATGCCAAATGGAGAAAACTATTTCAACCATTTGGCATAATTTAACACTTTTGTAATGTAATGTTATCGTTATTTTGTTTTCACATGCATTGCGCGGATGGAATTCAATACACATAGCATTGCTACACCTGTATCAGCAAATACTGCAAGCCACATATTTGCAAATCCAAGGAAACCAAGGATCATAACAATTGCTTTGATCAGCAGCGCAAATACTACATTCTGAATTGCAATACTTCCTGTCTTCTTCGCAATCGCGATAGACTGTGGGATTGCTTCTACTGAAGAATTCATAAATACCACATCGGCCGCCTCTATTGCGGCATCTGCTCCGCTTCCCATTGCTGCTCCCACATCTGCACCAGCCAGTACCGGTGCATCATTAATTCCGTCTCCAACGAACATGACAGCACCGTGATTCTTACGAACGTTCTTTAGATGCTCCAGTTTTTCCTGTGGAAGAAGCTGTGCATAAACTTCATCAATTCCTGTCTCTTTTGCAACTGCCTGCGCGCTGTTCTTCTCATCACCAGTTAACATAACTGTTGCAATTCCAAGAGCTTTCATCTTACTTACAGAAGCAGCCGCATCAATCTTAATTTCATCTGCTACAATTACAAATCCTTCTAACACACCATCAACTGCCAGTAAAACTTCTGAGCCATAACCGCCTTTTTCGTATCCTGTCGTATCTACCTGAAACATTTCCATCAGTGTATAATTTCCAAGGAGAACGGTTCCTTCCGGGAATGTTGCACGGATACCTTTACCGGAGATCTCTTCCACTTCTTTCGGTCTTGTAAGCGTCAGATTCTGTCTTCTTGCTTCCTGAACAATACTGACTGCAATTGGGTGTGTTGAACCAAGCTCACAGTCCGCCGCCATAGTCAGCACCTGTTTTTCTGTCAGTTTTCTTGTTGCCGTGACTTTCTGTACAGCAAAATTCCCCTTTGTGATGGTTCCTGTCTTATCCATAATGACTGCTTTAACATCTTTCAATGCCTCAATAGCCAAACCGCCTTTAAAGAGAATTCCTCTCTTAGATCCTGCTCCAATTCCCGAGAAGAAAGCCAATGGTACACTCAATACAAGTGCACACGGACAACTGATTACAAGAAATGTAATCGCTGTGTAAATCCAGTGGTTCCAGTCTCCCGTTACAATGGAAGGGATAATTGCAGTAAGAACTGCTGCCACAACAACAACTGGCGTATAAACTCTCGCAAATCTTGTGATAAAACGATCGATCTTCGGCTTACTTGCCGCTGCATTTTCCACCGAATCAAGAATCTTTGTGACCATGGATTCGCTCAGTGGTTTTGTAACCTCAGCCTTTAATACACCTTGTTCATTGATACAACCGGAAATCAGTTCGTCTCCCGGAACAACTCTTACAGGTACCGGCTCTCCTGTGACCGGTGAAGTGTCTACCCGGCTCTCACCCTCGATAACCTTTGCATCCAGTGGAATTCTGTCACCAGGACGGATCATAATAATATCTTTTACCCTTGCATCCTGTGATGGAATTTCTTTTACTTCGGAACCAACGACAAGATTAACAACTTCCGGGCGCATATCTACGGCATCCATAATCTGTCCACGGCTCTTTTCCACGGCAATATCTTCGAACAACTCTCCGATACGGTAGAACAGCATAACTCCGACTGCCTCTGCAAAATCCCCAATCACAAACGCTGCAATTGTCGCAACTGCCATCAGAAAATTTTCATCAAACAAATGTCCTCCCGCCATATTCTTCAGCGCTTTCATTACAATCTCAAGTCCAAGAAGTAAGTACGCAATAATGAAAATACATGCACTGATCATCGGATTCGGAAGTGTTTTTTCTGCGATAATACCTGCGGCAAAAAGAATCGCTCCAGCTCCGACAAGTACTATATCCTTTTTATTCTCTTCAAACGGGTTCTTCTTCTCTCTTTTGATTGGCTGATCATCCGGCATTACAACAACCTGTACTTCTGACTCGATAGAGGAACAGATTTCCTGAATCTTGGAAATGAGATGCTCCTGATGATCTGATGCGACAACCAGTTTTTTTGTTGCATAAGTCAATGTTGCACCTTCAACTTCCGGTAATGCCTGAATCTTTCTCTCCATCTTAGCTGCACAGTTCGCACATCCAAGATTCTTCAAAATGTATGTCTTCTGTGCTACACCTGCCGGCATAACACAAGGCTCATGCTCCACCTCCTCATGATGATGATCATCATCATGGTGGTGATGTCCACAACCGCAACCACACTCCTCCTCATGATGATGATGCTCGTGAGCTTCATGTTCATGGTGGTGATGATGTCCACAACCGCAACCACACTCTTCATCATGGTGATGATGCTCATGCTCTTCGTCATGATGGTGATGATGTCCGCAGCCACAGCCGCATTCACACTCCTCATCATGGTGATGGTGTTCGTGTAATTCTTTCTCCATATCTTTCATATATTTTATCCTCCTGCACGTCGCATTAACAATTGAGCATTTGTTCATATGTTTGTTTTAAATATATTCCTGATATGTCTGTTTGTCAATAGTCTTCCTTTATTTTCTCTTAATTATTACTAATCAATCTGCCAGTCGATTGGTTCCACACCGCCTGCTTCTAGGAATTTATTCGTCTTGCTAAATGGTTTACTTCCAAAGAAACCACGGTAAGCGGAAAGCGGACTTGGATGTGGTGCTTTCAGAATCAGATGGTTCGGATTATTCAACATGCTGGCTTTTCTCTGTGCCGGAGCTCCCCAAAGAATAAATACAATCGGACGATTCTGGCTATTAAGTGCCATAATTGCTGCATCCGTGAACTCCTCCCAGCCAATGCCTCTGTGTGAATTCGCCTGATGTGCCCGTACAGTCAATACTGTGTTGAGCATCAGAACACCTTGCTCTGCCCATTTTGTCAGGCAGCCATGATTCGGGATGGTACAGCCCAGATCATCGTGAAGTTCTTTATAGATATTTACCAGTGATGGTGGAATATCCACACCTTTCTTTACAGAAAAACAGAGTCCATGAGCCTGTCCTACATTATGATATGGATCCTGTCCAAGAATCACAACCTTTACTTTATGTAATGGTGTCAAATGAAAGGCATTGAAAATGTCATCCGCCGGTGGAAATATCTGTCTTGTTCGATATTCTTCATTTACTGTCTCAAATAGTTTTTTATAATACGGCTTTTTAAATTCCCCCTGCAAAGCCTCAAGCCAGTCATTATTAATTGCTGCCATTTTCTTTTCTCCTTTTTACTTTCTAGATAGAGATATAGGTAATTGCAACTTTAAGTTACAATTACCCATACCTTTTATCTGTTATAATCGCACAGAAACACCTCTGCCACGAAGATATTCTTTTACTTCCTTAATCTCTAATTCTTTATAATGGAACAGAGATGCTGCCAATGCTGCATCTGCCTTTCCGTCTGTCAGCGCATCGTAAAAATGTTCCAGATTGCCTGCACCGCCGGAGGCTATGACCGGAATATTAACTGCTTCTGCAACTGCACGAGTCAGTTCCAGATCATACCCTGCCTTTGTTCCGTCACAATCCATACTGGTCAAGAGTATCTCTCCTGCTCCCAGTTTTTCCACCTTATGAGCCCACTCCAGTGCATCAATTCCTACATCAATTCTTCCACCATGTTTGTAAATGTTCCAACCACTGCCATCTGCACGTTTCTTTGCATCGATTGCCACAACCACACATTGGCTTCCAAACTTGTCTGCCGCATCCGAAATCAGATTCGGAGTATCAATGGCTGATGAATTAATCGAGATCTTGTCTGCTCCTTCTCGCAACAGTGCCCGAAAATCGTCTACCGTACGGATTCCTCCACCAACAGTAAATGGAATAAATACTGTCTCAGCTACTTTTCTGACCATATCTACAACTGTGTTTCTTCGATCGGATGAAGCTGTAATATCCAAAAAAACAAGTTCATCCGCTCCTGCTTTATCATAAGCCTTAGCAATTTCCACTGGATCTCCAGCATCCTTCAAATCTACAAAGTTCACACCTTTTACAACTCGTCCGTTATTTACATCCAGGCATGGGATGATTCTCTTTGTATGCATATACCGTTCCTCCTGTCTATAACTCAACAAAATTCTTCAAAATCTGTATTCCAACATCACTGCTCTTTTCCGGATGGAACTGGCATGCAAATACATTTCCACTTTCTACAGATGCATGGATCAATGTGCTGTATTCTGTTGTGGCTGTTACAATACTCTCATCTTCTGCCTTCAGATAATAAGAATGTACAAAGTATACATAAGAATCTTCCGGTATTCCACGGAATAATCTGCCTTCATTCGGATACTTCAGAGAATTCCAGCCCATATGAGGAATCTTAAGTCCCGGCTGATCCGGAATCCGAAGAATCTCTCCTTTTAAAATGCCAAGTCCTTCTACTCCCGGTGTCTCGTCACTTCGTTCAAATAAAAGCTGAAGTCCCAGACAAATTCCAAGAAATGGAGTCCCTTTTTCCACGACTTCATGAATCACTTCTTCCAGATTATATTGTCTGATCTTGCTCATAGCATCTCCAAATGCTCCGACTCCCGGAAGAATTACTTTGTCTGCCTTTAAAATCGACTCTCTGTCTCTTGTTACAACAACTTCCTGTCCTAAAAGGTGCATAGCCTTTTCCACGCTCTTTATATTCCCTGCATCGTAATCAATAATTGCTATCATGTGCTTGTGTCCCTTTCTTCTCATTCCTTTATGCCTGTTAACGCACATCTTTCTCTTTTGTTATGGTTTCTTCTATCGTACATCAAGTGTGAACCAGAATTCAACACCATTATCGTAATTTTTCACACCGTATTGCTGATGCATGGATTCCATAATGGCTTTTACGATAGAAAGTCCGATTCCATTGCCTCCATACTCGCGTGTATGAGCCTTGTCCACTTTGAAAAATTTATCCCAGATACGCGGAACATCTTCCTCCGGTATTGGCTTTCCGGTATTAAATACAGTCACTTTTGCAAGTCCGTCTTCCTGCAAAATCTTCACTTCAATAATCTTTTCTTCATTGACATGATTATAGGCATTACTTACATAATTACGCACGACCTGTTCAATCTTAAACTCATCCCCCCAGACGTAAACTGGATTTTCTTCCCTGAAAATAAGTTTAACATCCTTTTGCTGTGACAAAATGTCCATACTCTGAAGTACTCCGCCAATCAGTTCTGTCAGATTAAAACGCTCAAATTCTACTTTATCATTCCCGAACTCCAACTGATTCAGTGTCATCAGATTCTTGACCATCCGATTCATCTTACCTGCTTCGTCCATAATAACATCACAATAGAAGTCGCGGCTCTCCGGGTCATCATTAACTCCTTCTTTCAGTCCTTCTGCATATCCCTGGATCAGAGCAATCGGAGTTTTCAGCTCGTGAGATACATTTCCCATAAACTCCGTACGCATCTGCTCCATCTTCTCTTTCTGCTCAATATCCTGCTGCAGACTGTTATTTGCCTGCTTCAATTCAGAAATTGCCTTTTCCAGCTTCTTCGACATGCGGTTAAAATTGTCGCCTAGTTCACCAATCTCATTGTTACCACCGCTTGTATACTTCGCCTCAAAATCCAGATTTGCCATGTGGTCAGACAACTCTGCCAGTTCCTGTATCGGCTTTGTAATCCTTCTTGAGAAATACCATACAAGTCCAATGCAGATGATCAGTGTTCCCATACCTACATATATTAGGAAACGATTGGATAATGCAACACTTTCACGGATACTTTCTACAGGACTTCGAATGAGGAAATTCACATTATCGTCAAGTTGTCCCCACATCTCAATATATTCGCTCTGATTCCATGGATCCTGACTTCTCATCAACTGGTAATTGTCTGTACTATCCAACACCTTCCCACCTTTTTGTGCCTGGTTCAGAAGATATCCCGATAACTGTTGCTTAAGCATATTCGTATCATGCACATTTGTAATCAGTTTTTCATTATCCATATCCAACACAATATAAGAAATGTTATTCTTCTCACAGAGGACATGTAATTCATCTTGTACTTCATCATTACTGATGGTGCCCTTTTTTACAGCCTCCTGCAGTTCTTCATATACATGAATGAACTGCATTTCCTTGTCTCTTATATAATATGGCTCTAGGAACTTTACATTGACAATAAGCAAAATAGCAAGCAGACAGATGACCATGCCTGCAAAAACTGCAATCATCTGTCTTTTGATAGAATGTTTTCTTTTCTCTCTTTGCTTAAAATGCTTCATCTTAATTCACCTCGAATTTGTAGCCCATTCCCCAGATTGTCTTAATGTATTCACCCTTTTCTCCAAGCTTGCTGCGAAGCTTCTTAACATGAGTGTCGATAGTTCTTGCATCTCCAAAATAATCATAATTCCATACGTTATTCAATATCTTCTCCCTGGAAAGTGCAATTCCCTGATTCTCAAGAAAATAGGACAATAATTCAAATTCTTTATAACTAAGTTCCACATCTTTTCCGTCTACCTGCACCTGATGAGCAGCCTTATCTACAACGATACCACCTGCTTCCACATGTTCATCTGCGTCCAGTACATTCGAACGCCTCAGAAGAGCATTAACTCTCGCAACAAGAATCTTCGGACTGAATGGTTTAGAAATGTATTCATCCACGCCAAGATCAAATCCCTGGAGTTCATCCCGCTCATCGCCACGTGCCGTCAGCATAATAATCGGTACTTTAGAAGACTGACGAATCTCACGGCATGTCTGCCAGCCGTCCATCTTCGGCATCATGACATCTAATATGATCAGCGCAATATCTTTCTCTGCGTAAAAGGTTTCCATAGCCTCAAGACCGTCTCCTGCCTCCAGCACCTGGTATCCTTCTCTTCCAAGGAAATCCTTCACAAGCTTACGCATTCTGCTCTCATCATCTACAACTAATATCTTGATCTTTTCCATATCACAAACCTCCCTGTACAGACTGTACATTCTGATTTCTTATTTCTTACGCTTAGACGCGAATAGCACATATTCCCCGTCATATTTTACAGTATAGCAGGAAAATATGTGCTATGTGTGAAAATTTTTCTTCTAAAAAAATTACGAAAAAATTTAAGAGGACTTAGACCTATTCACATGCCGAATCATTCCAAGAACCGTTTCATTAGCATTAGTAACTTCGAGCTTTACTTTCGGATATTTATTCTGAAATACCCGGAATACTTCATCTGCAAATCCCTGCCCCATAAATTCTATATCTCTGCAGTCAATCTCCACCTGTTTAAACTGCTCCAGCCTGTATACAATTCTTCTTGCCTGCGACCTGGCAATCGGCTCTCCATACGGGCACACTTGTTTCAACGGAATAATCGTTTTCACAAATCCTTTCTCAATTGGTGCAAATGTATTGAACACCTTTTTCAATGTCTGATCCGTATCATTCTCCAATTTCATTACAACCATCGTTCCGATGGATGATAATTTTGTATAGTATGCTATCAAATGTGACTGAATCAGCTCTTCTTCACTATATCTGCCTGAAACAAATACATGTGCCTGTGACCAGATTGCAAATTTTCGAATCACTTTTGAAACAAAGAAAATTCCTTCTCCAGAATGTCCCTCTCTCTGCGTTGTAAACTTGCCCTTGTGCAATTCCAAAATCGCATCTTCCACATCTGCCGGATAACCGCATTCCCTTTCCAGATAGTTCTGAATGTTTTTAAAAATTCCAATTCCATCATCTGCAATTGATATTTCCGTATACAAAGCATCTTGTATCACTCTGCATCGTATGTTTTTTGCTTTTGCATGTTCAATTGCATTGTTCATCATCTCCGTAAATGCATACATCCAGATATCCTTTGCATTAGTAGATAACTTTTCAATGACCGGCCAGATGTCTGATCTGTAAATTTTATCTTCATTTAAATAATCTGAAGTGTTATATGAGAAACAATATTCCTGTGCAGCTAACTGATATCCACATCTTTTTTCAATATTTTCCTCTAATATCCCCTGTTCCAGCAGTTCCTTAATATACCGCCTCACAGTAGTAATCGAAACTCCAAAATTTTCAATTGTCTTTATATTATACTCTATATCTTCATTTCTGATTTTTTCCAACAGATATCTCTTGATACTATTCCTTTTTTCTTCCTGAAACGACATATTCTCACCACCATTTTAAACTTTATTTTTATTTATTATAACTTTATTTTTCTATATTTATACTATATCACACATTTATTCTTATTACAATATATTATATTTTTTTACTATTGTTTTATTGTCAAAAAAATGCCGGGCAGATTATTTATTTTTCTGCTCAGCATTTTTTTATTCTACATATCCGCTCTCTTCCAGACTGTATCCAGAAATCCCGGCTGGTCTCTGTCCCATGCCTCCATCTCAGAATCCAAATGCTTAATAATCTTCTCTCTGTCCTGTGGCAGGACTCCGCTGATCGTAATCAGATTATATGGGTGACTTCCGAAGAAAATGCAGTCATCTATCTTTAATGCACGAAGCAGCATTTTTTCTTCTTCCACCAATTCCCGCTCTGTAAGCTGGACATATTCGCCCTTGTTGCAGCGTTCTTCCAGTTCACTTCCATGCAGAACAGCCGTAGAAAGAGCTGATACACGATATGGAGGATATTTATTCAGCAAAGCGGCAGTTGCTGCTACACTTTCTTTGCTGTGACCTTTTCCACCAATGCCCATCATCAGAAGTGCTGTATATTTCATTCCGGCTTCTTTTAATTTTCCAATATTTTCGTAAGCTTCTTCAACTGTAAAGCCCTTGTTAATAAGCTTTACCGCCGGGGCATATGCCGTCTCAAGTCCTACATACAACTCATCGTAACCGACACTTTTCAATAACTTCAATTCTTCTAATGACTTTGCCTTCAGATTCTGAATGGATGCGTAACAGGTAAGTACTTCCACTTTCGGCAGATACTGATGGATTAATTCCGCAATTTTCACAAGTCTGTCGGTATTAAGTACAAATGGGTCTCCATTTGTCAGATAGATTCTTGTAATCTTCTCTCCTCTGTCGTGAAGTTCTTTTAAATCCGCCTCCACATCCTCCAACAAGGCAACGCGAAACGGTGTCTTTCGGTACATGGTGCAAAAAGAACATTTATTATGAGAACAACCTATCGTAACCTCCAGTCTCTGTACACTGGCTTCTGAAGGTGGTCTGTATATCTGCCCTGTCTGGTGCATAGTTTTCACACTCCTTATTTTCATTTATGGCACTGAGACATTTCCTACAATAACGTCCGCAAAACGTCATATACTTTTTTCCTTTAAATTCAGTTCTATTATAATTTTCTTCATTACCAAAAACAAGCCGGACTTCTTATATGATTCCTTCATACAAAAAGTTCGACTTGTTTTTTAGTGGACCTGGCGGGAGTTGAACCCGCGTCCGAAAGCCCATCCACCAGAGCTTCTCCCATCACAGTCATTACTTTGACATTCCCTCCATCAGTCACCTAATGACGGGTTACTGATCTTAGTAGCTTCATAAAATCTTCCATTCCCTCAAAGCTTTGAGAACGAAGTGCTCCGTCTGTTTGAAGCCGGTTACTTAAGCAACGGATGACCTAATGCCGACTGCTGCCGCAATTAGGCAGCGTACGCTAAATTTTCGTCTGCGTTTAATTTTAAAGTGGAACTTTTATCGTAGTGTCCCGCTACGGATGGCTTCTCCAACTTCCAGACCCCCGTCGAAACCAGTACAAGCCCTGAATTACTTCTAAAAATGACGATTGTCATCCATCCAGTTTACTGGTCGGCAGACGTTTGTATACATATACTAACACTAATACTTCAAAATATCAAGTCCTATCTATTATACTTTTTCATATTTTTTATCATTTCAGTATTATCTAACAACAATTCTGTTTTTCGAATCAATATTTTCTCTTTTTCTGACAATTCACATTTATACCTGGCCGGGACATTTTTACTCTTCATCCTCGTCTTCAAGTCCCAGAATCTCTGACAGAACCTGAATGATGATCTCATTTGTACAGGATTTTACATAGCCCATCATATGAAGAGAAATCTCATCCTGCTTCTGCCCCTCTGTCAGTTCTGTATTCTTCTTTGTATCCTGAATCAACTTCACCAGTTGAGGGGTCAGCTCCTCGTAAATCTCAACCGTTGTATCTGTCACCAATTTTCTCAAGTCTTCTTTTTTTACAGGTACCATATATTTTCCACCTTTTCTACGTCCTTTACAATTCTTATCCACATTTACTGCACATTTTCTTTCATCTTAACCAAGATTGCGGATTTTAAAGTCACGGCTTGCTTCTCTCTGCTGGTCTTTTTTGGCAATATCCTGTCTCTTGTCATACAGTTTCTTACCTTTTGCCAGACCAATCTCCACTTTTACAAGGCTTCCCTTAAAATATACCTTTAATGGTACGATTGCCATTCCTTTTTCTTTTGTCTTGCCAATCAATTTATTTATCTCCGCTTTGTGCAGCATCAGCTTCTTCACACGAAGAGGATCTTTATTAAAGATATTTCCTTTTTCATATGGACTGATATGCATACCATAGATAAATACTTCCCCATTTTCAATGCGGATAAAAGACTCCTTGATGCTGCATTTTCCCATACGAAGTGACTTCACTTCGGTTCCATGAAGCACAATTCCGGCCTCGTAAGTATCCAGTATAAAATAATCATGATATGCCTTTTTGTTATTAGCAATCATCTTACCATTCGTCTTCGCCATTTTCTTCGTCCCTCTCCTTCGCAATCACAAAATCAATGGTACGCATAAGCCGGTCTGTATCGGCTACTTTTACACGAACTTCCTGTCCAAGCTTGTAGACTTTTCCGGTGCGTTCGCCCACCATCTCATAACGGCTTTCATCGTAATTATAATGGTCATCACGCATATTGGCAACATGAATCAGACCCTCGATCGTATTCGGAAGTTCCACATACATGCCCCATTTCGTCACACCGGAGATTACGCCTGTGTAAACATTTCCAATACGTTCTGACATATATTCTACTTTCTTAAGCTTCACAGTCTCGCGTTCTGCCTCGTCAGCGCGCCGCTCCGTCTCACTGGCATGCTTCGTCACTTCTTCCAATATCTTGCGATAATGTTCCATGCGTTCACCATTCATACGTCCCCGCAGGTTATCTTTGATGATCCGATGGATCTGAAGATCTGGGTAACGACGAATCGGTGATGTAAAATGTGTATAATAATTCGCTGCCAATCCAAAATGTCCGGAGTTCTCCGGCGTATATCTGGCTTGTTTCATAGAGCGCAGCGCAAGTCGGCTGATTAATGCTTCCTGCGGTGTTCCTTCTACTTTTCCAAGTAATTTCTGAATCTCTTTCGGACGCACTTCATTGGCCCCGATATGCATAGAGAATCCAAAATTATTAATAAATGTTGCCAGCGCCCGGATCTTTTCATCATCTGGAGCCTCATGTACTCTGTATACAAAAGGCATCTCCTGCCAATAATAATCTTCTGCAACAGTCTCATTTGCCAGAAGCATAAAGTCCTCAATAATCTTTGTCGCAACATTTCGGTCATAAGGTTTGATATCGATTGGATGACCATTCTCATCAAGAATCATTTTCGTTTCCGGAAAATCGAAATCAATGGAACCTCTCTGTTTTCTTCGGGCTCTCAGAATCTTTGACAGTTCCAGCATACGCTGGAACATCGGCACCAGTTCCTCGTATTCCTGCATTTCTGCCAGATCCTCGTCTTCCAGAATCTTTGCCACACTTGTATAACTCATACGGCGGTCCACATGGATAACCGTCTCTGCAATCTCATGGTCAATGACCATTCCTTTCGGGTCTACTGTCATAATACAGCTAAGCGCCAGACGGTCTTCTCCGGCATTTAACGAACAGATTCCGTTAGACAATGTATGTGGCAGCATCGGAATAACACGGTCTGCCAGATATACACTTGTTCCACGCTTCAGCGCTTCCCGATCCAGCGCACTATTCTCTTGTACATAGTTCGTAACATCAGCAATATGCACACCAAGAATATAATTTTCACCATCTTTCACAACAGACACGGCATCATCAAGATCCTTCGCATCCTCGCCATCAATGGTGACCATCTGCCAGTCACGGATGTCTTTTCTTCCCTGCATGTCTGCCTCACTGACCGGCTTTGATACACGCTCTGCCTGATTCAGCACCTTCTCTGGGAATTCTACCGGAAGATCATATCCTTTTACAATAGACATAATATCTGTTCCCGGATCATTGACATGACCGATAATCTCTACAATCCTTCCTTCCGGACTTCTGCCTTTCTCACCGTAAGAAGTCAGTTCAACTACAACTTTATGCCCGTCTACAGCCTCTTTTGACTTACCCTCTGGAATAAAAATGTCCTGAAGAATTCTCTGGTTATCCGGAATGACAAAGCCATAACTCTTGTTGCCCTTCTTCTGATAAAGACCGACAACTGTTGTAAGACCACGCTCCACAATCTTTACAATCTTACCTTCCCGGCGCTTTCCATCACGGTCAGAAGCTTTTGTAATAATCACTTCTACCGTATCACCATCCAGCGCTCCGCCGGCATCGTCCTCCCCGATAAAAACATCCTGATCCTCCTCAGGAATGATAACAAAACCAAACCCTCTCTGATTCGCACGGTAAGTTCCCTGAAGGCGCTTCGCCTCACCTTTACAGTACTTTCCACGCTTACTGAGACAGATCTTACCTTCCTCTTCCAATGATTCCAGCACCTGACGAAGCTCATCCCGCTGCTCCTTATTCACCTGCAGGACCATAGCCATCTCTTTGAACTTCATTGGCACATACATATCATCACAGATAAAATCATATATAATTTTCTTTCTTTTCTCAAATGTCTTATTGCTCATCGCTCCTCCACTGTCAAAAAAAGCACTCCTATACAGGAGTGCTTTTCCTCTTCTCTTAAGCAAATACTTTCAAATTCAACACTGCTGCCAGTACAACAAACAGAATCGCAAGGAACTTTGTAGACTTTACAAGTGCTCCTTCCATTGAACGACCTTTGTTCTGACCCCAATAAGTATCAGCAATTCCGCTGATAGCTCCAAGTCCTGCAGACTTACCTTCCTGCATCAGTACAATGGCTGTCAATGCGATACAATCTATTGCAAATAAAATCATAAGAACAATTTTTAAAATATCCATTACACACACCTCCTGTAGATAAAACCATATTTAGTTTAGCACAGTAAGGTAGATTTCGCAAGCACTTTATTTGAATGGATTCTGATATTCCGCCACATCTCCGAGCCGTTCTTCTATCCGTAGAAGCTGGTTGTATTTCTCTACCCGTTCGCTTCTACATGGCGCTCCGGTCTTGATCTGACCTGCCCCTACTGCTACTGCAAGATCTGCTATCAAGGTATCTGCTGTCTCCCCGGAACGGTGTGATACAATCGTTCTGTAACCGGCTTTCTGCGCCATCTCTACCGTATCCAGTGCCTCTGTCAGTGTTCCAATCTGATTCACTTTTATGAGAATTGCATTGGCAACTTCTTTTTCGATTCCTTTTTTTAATCTCTTTGTGTTTGTCACAAACAGATCATCTCCAACAAGCTGTGTGTGCAATCCCAATCTTGTTGTCAGAAGCTCCCATCCATCCCAGTCTTCTTCGTCCAGTGGATCTTCAATCGATACAATTGGAAACTGTTCAATTAACCCTTCATAATAATCGATCAGCTCTTCTGATGACCGAATGACTTTGTAATCTTTTGTCTTACTTTCCCCTTCGAACACATATTTCTTAAAGCTTCTATCATAAAGTTCTGTTGCTGCCACATCAAGTGCCAGTGATACTTCCTCACCTGCCTTATATCCGGCTTCTTCCGTTGCACGCACGATATAGGCAAGTGCTGCCTGGGCATCCGGAAGGTTCGGGGCAAATCCACCTTCATCCCCAACAGCGGTGGATAATTCTTCTTTTTTCAACAATTTTTTCAGAGAATGATAGATTTCTGCACACATACGAAGTCCTTCTTTAAAGTTTTTCGCTCCTACCGGCATAATCATAAATTCCTGAATATCAATGGTGTTGTCGGCATGCCTGCCACCGTTCATAATATTCATCATCGGAACCGGCATACGCTTTGCATTTGCCCCGCCAAGATAGGAATAGAGCGGAAGTCCTATCGCAGTCGCCGCCGCCCTTGCTGTTGCCATGGATACGCCTAACATAGCATTGGCTCCCAAGTTTGATTTATCCCCTGTACCATCTAAACCTATAAGAAATGTATCTAAAGCTGCCTGGTCAAATACGTTCATTCCGATAATACCAGGTGCAATCTTTGCATTCACATGATCTACCGCCCGTTCCACACCAAGCCCGGCGTATCTTTTTTCCCCGTCACGTAATTCCAGTGCTTCAAACTGACCTGTGGAAGCGCCCGACGGTACACTTGCCCGTCCGCAGAATTCATCTCCTGCCAGCACTTCCACTTCTATCGTCGGATTCCCGCGGGAATCTAATATTTCTCTTGCGTATACATCTGTAATTGGCAGATATTTATACATACTGATGCCCTCCTTTTCGTAGAGATAGTATGCGCCAAATCTGCCAAATCATGCTCTTATTTACATTTGTTCAAAAAACTGGTCAATAACTTCTTTCCAGTCGCCTTTGCATATAATGTGATGATTACTAATTGGGTATTTAGCAAAATATTCTGTTCCATCTTCCAAATATAATTTCATCTGTGTTCTGCACAAATCTTTCCTATGCATTGTTTCTAGCAAAGTTGCTCTTCCTGCATAGTATCTTTTCATTGTTTCATCACATTTAAAAATCGTCATTTCCTGCGATTCAAGATTTCCTGCTACTGCTACTCCAACTCCAGATTCAAAATGAGTGGTAAGATTATAATCATCCGGCATATCGATCGGCAATGTACAATGTGCAAAGATGATTTCTTTCTTTTCAGAATCCATACAGCTTGGATTGGCCATAAAGCCTGACCCACCTGTTAAAGCATTTAAAATTACCATACTAATCAGGCTTTTTTGATCGCCTTCACATGCAGCAGGAATTCCCTCAGCATTTAGTATTGCAAGCGCCAGGCATCCCGTTGTATGTACTGCTTTTAATAAATCAAAGCATCTTACCGTCACAGCATTCAAATCGTATTTTTTTATTAACCTTTTTAAAGCACCATACACATTTAATGCTTTTTCCGTTTCTTCTAAATTATAACCTTTTTCCAATAACTGTTGTGTATATTTATTCTCTATATATCCACCATCCCTGTATTCATCAATCAATTCATTTAAATCATACATTTCCATAATTGCACCAGTTGCAGACTGAAACATTTGAAACTCCACATTACTTGCAATCAGACCACCTGGTTCTCCAAAACATCCCAATCTCATTCCATTTAATTTCTTTTTCGCATTTGCTGTTCGCAATAATATATGTAATCTTTTGGATATTTCTTCATGAGAACCATGAAGAATCTCTCCTTCCAATCCTTGTTCCTGTAAAAAACCCATAATTTCCATTGCAGCTGCCAGTGAATTATAAGCTGGTGTTGTTAATAAAATATACGGTTCTTCTACTTGTTTGTATACTTCTTTAAATCCCAGCTCCGCACCACCAGAGGCTATAAAGTAAACCGAAAGCGCCTGCTTCTTTACCTCTTCGATTTCCCGACAGACTACCGGTATTCCCAATACTTTTCCAAGCTCTTTCAAATAATTTTCACTGTATTCTGGAATATGCGGATCATTACAATCCGGAGGTCCCATCAAAAATTTTACCTTTAATTCTTCCATAGTCAAATTATCCTTCCTATTTAAAATTGTAAAATACCCCGCCAATCCATGGCGGGGTAAAACTTATTTTACTCTCAAAGTACGGTATATATATTCTTTATATTTGTCCGCATATAGTTTACTACATATATATACATTTGGTTCTTTTCCAGTAACATTATTTACATCTACCAATACAGCGCCATAACTTGGTCCGGCTGATACATCAACTTCACAGTAATATTTTTCACACTTCTCAATACACTCAGGATAAAGTGCTGCCGACATTGCAGATGGATCTGCCATATCCAGATAATCATCTCCAAACCGTTCCCGATTCATTTCCAGGAGATTTTTATTACAGTCAATGGCAAATTTCCCTAACTTTCCACTTTCCCGAATCTCCTTGATTTCTTTTGGATTTAACATGCAATCTCCAAGACATGCATCCCAACCTACAAAAATAATATTGTCCAAACCTGATTCCGTAACAATCTTCGCCGCTTCTGCATCCTGCCAGATATTAAATTCTGCTACCGGAGTTACATTTCCATCTCCGAGTCCTGCGGTCCCCATAATCACAATACGTCCAGCTTTTTTCATAACTTCATAATCCAGACGGATTGCAATTGCAAGGTTTGTCAATGGTCCAAGCGCTACAATATCTATCTCACCTGGTTCACTGTTTCTTAACGCTTCTAATAATTTAATAACACCATTTCCTTCTGCAGCTTTCAGTCGTTTCGGCACAAGCCCAATATCTCCCATGCCATCTTGTCCATGGGTCTCATATGCACACTCTAATTCACGTAGCAGCATTTTTTCACATCCCATATAAACCGGAGGTTCATAAGTTCCTGCATATTCAATTGTAGTGAGTGTATTAATTGTTGCCTGTTGTACCGGTACATTACCAGATACCGTTGTTATCAGTTGAATCTCATAGGTCGGATCATTGAGTGCCATCGCAATCGCCATTGCATCATCAGACCCACAATCTGTATCAATAATAATTTTCTTTTTTTCTTTTTCCATCATTCAACTCCTCCCTGTCTTCTTATAATTAATTGTTATAAACGGAGTTTATTTTCCTGCTTTCTTTTTATCTTCTTCAATCAAAATCTTAATCGCATCACATGCCAACTCAATCGTGTGATCATTCATACTTCCATAAGCCATAATTGCTCCAGCTCTCGCGCCTCGAATCATAGATACAATGAATAATGCTGCTGTCTCCATCTCTGAAGCCATAACACCGCTCTTTTCCCATGCTTCCCATCTCTGATGAAGTCTTCCACTGTTTGGCATACTGTCCGGATCATGCTGACCATAGAAAGAATCCTTTGACTGAGCCACTCCCTCTGCAAATTTATAACCTTTTGCTTCACAGGCTCTTGCAAGAGCATCTGTCACATGACGGTCTGCCATTGCCGGATATTCAATCGGTACATAATGAACTGTCGTGCCTTCATCTCTAACTGCACCTGTAATAATAACACCTTCCAGACTTTCATCATAACTTTCCGGGCAGATTCTTCCACAAGTACCTACACGGATAAATGTTTCAGCACCACAATGAATCAGTTCCTCTATCGCAATTGCTGCGGAAGGTCCTCCCATTCCTGTACTTGTAACAGATACTTTCTCGCCGTTTAATGTTCCCGTCCATGTCTTATGCTCACGATTATGGGCAACCAATACTGGATCATCAAACATTTGTGCAATTGCATCTGTACGGAATGGATCACCCGGCACCAACACATATTTTCCCACATCACCTTTTTTACATTGAATATGATATTGTTTTCCTTCTTCATTTAATACTTCTTTACTCTGAATTGCCATTACAAATCCTCCTCTTCTGATGTGTTCATGCGAAGTACAATTGCTGCCAGGATACTGACCGCACTCATAATAATGACATATACATACGCAATTCTCACACCCCATAACGCTACCATTGCACCTGTAATTACAGGTGTCAAAATATCAGAGCCGCCACCGGCTGTTCCCATAAGCGATGCCGCTCTACTGACATGTTTATAATCAATCCTTGTCGCAATTGTCACATAGACGCTGAACAATACTCCGAGGAAGAATCCTGCAATTGCAAGGCATGCAAAATATACCGGAATCTGATCTACTAAAAGCATCAGAATAATTGCTGCAACACCACCAACACTATTGACCAGCAATACTGTCTGCTCCCTTACTTTTCTTAAGATTACAACAAATGCCATAGAGCCAACAAAACAGCCCACATTATATACTGTCAGCATAAATGCTGCTGTTGAAGATGCAATTCCCAGACTTTCTGCAAAACTTGACGTATAAGTCATAATTCCATTGACAACTGCACAGTATGCAATATCTCCAACAATAATTGCTCCAAATGCTACGCTCATTTTCTTTGCCCGAAGCGGTTTTACTTGTTGTTCCTGTTCCTCTTCTCCTTCCTGTTTTGCTCCCTGTATTTCTTTTTTTGCAAATGGAATACAGCAAAGCATAACCACAGGCACAATCATCAGAATATAATAGGAATAATAAAATGGTAGTTTTCCCGACAGCATAATTCCAACGAGGAACGGTGTAGTGAAATTGCCAAGGCCAAAAAATGCCTGTCCTGCACTCATTGCTCCTGCGTAAGTATCATGAAATGCCATACTTAATAATACCGGGCACACTGTATCTTGAGTTCCCATTCCAGTTCCACCAAGAAATGCAAAAGCCAAACCTGCATAATATACAGGCACAGTGGGTATCCCGATTAAGAATGCTCCAATCAGCACGGTTCCGACTGCCAGTACTTTTATTGGTCCAAACTTTTCCACCATTCTTCCTGTAAAATATACAGTAAGAACTCGTCCTAACGCATAAGCAGAACCAAGAAGTACTACTTTATCTAATGCAATCCCATACATCTTTACCAGATGAGACAAACTGCTTCCTACTACAATGCAGGCCGCCCCGGTCAAAAAGTACAATGCAAATGCCAGAAATGCTACCATTTTGTATTTATTCTGTTTTTTTAACATTGACTCATAATCCCTTCTACTGCGTCTGCGATACTGATGATATTACCACCAATATTCAACGCTTTACATACTCTGCTGACATACGGCTGCTTCAGCATTGCATGCTTCAAAGACTCAAAATCCCAAAAAATTTCTTTTGGTGTCCCTGACCGGACAACTTTTTTCTTCGCCATTACAATCACTTTATCAAAGTTGGTAGCTACAAACTCCATATCATGAGAAATTGTAATAACAGTTTTTCCCTGTCCGTGTAACACCTTCAAAATCTCACTTAATTTTTTGTTTCCTTCCACATCCTGACCGGCCGTTGGCTCATCAAAAATTAAAATTTCTGTTCCCATCGCAATTACGGCTGCAATGGTTACAAATTTTCTCATGGAAAGAGGTAAATTCATTGGATTTTCATCCTTAAATTCTTCCATGCCCGTAATTTCAAGTGCCTCCTGCACTCTCCGGTCTTCCTCTGCAGGATCTAGTTTCATAGTTTTTGGTCCATAACGAACCTCACTTTCAACTGTTGCATGGAAAATCTGATCATCTGGATTTTGGAATACGTATCCAACTACCCTTGATACTTGTGCAGTTGTATAATTTTTTGTATTCATATCTCCAATTAGAACGTCCCCTTCTGTTGGTTTTAGAAGTCCATTCATCATCTTCACAGTGGTTGTTTTTCCGGCGCCATTCTGACCAACGATTGCTACATTTTCACCACTTTTTATTTCCATATTAATGTGGTCAACTGCCAAAAATCCTCCTGGATAGGAAAAACTTACATCTTTTAAAATCAAATCACTCATACCTATCCCCTCTTTTCTTTCATAGCCTGACCAATCATCTCAATGGCCTGTTTTTCAGTTACCGGAATTTTAGTAAGTGGAAGTCCTGCTTTCTGAAGCTTTACTGCCAGAAGAACGACCTGTGGTAATGCCACTCCTTTTTCCATGAGTGTAATATCTGTTAATATTTCATTCTTATCCCCCACTGCGATCAATTCTCCATCTTTCAGAACAAGAACATCATCCGCATACTCTGCAATCAGATCAATCTTATGCTCCACGAGAATAATAGTCTTTTGCTTATCTTTCATTGCCTTAATAATTGCAAATACACTCTCTGTTCCCTCTGGATCCAACTGACTGGTCGGTTCATCAATAATCAGAATATCCGGCTCCAGAACTATAACTGACGCAAGCGCAACTCTCTGCATTTGTCCACCAGATAATTCAAACGGATTCTTCTCTGCCAGTGATTCAATGTTCGTCATCTTCATAACCTCGATTACCCGGCGCTCGATTTCTTCTACCGGAACACCAAAGTTTTCAAGTCCATAGGCAACTTCTTCAAATACAGTATCCTTAACTCCGCTAATTTGCGTGAATGGATTTTGAAAAACAAATCCTATTTTCTGCGAAAGTTCTCCACCATACTCATTGATGTTCTTTCCTTCTACAAGAACTTCTCCTTTTATTTCTCCTTTATAAAAACTTGGAGCAAATCCTCGCAGTAAAGCACATAATGTCGTCTTACCTGATCCATTTTCACCAATGACTCCGTAAAACTTTCCTCTTTCAATCTGTAAATTTAAATGCTTAATTGCAGGTTCTGTTGTTAGTGGATAAGAATAGTCAACATTTTTACATTCCATTATAATATCCATAATGCCACCCTCCCTGCGATCACTAATATTGTTACTACAACTGATGCAATTTTAACAGTACTTTCCAGGCCTGATTTTTCGAGATTAAACATATGTGTTTTTTCACACTGCATCGAAAATCCTCTAGCTTCCAGTGTTAAAACTCTTTCTTCTGATCCAATTACAGCACCGAGAATCAGTGGAACCAATGTTGGGAAAAATGCTTTCGCACGTACGATCATATTTCCTTCCGTTTCAACCCCTCTGGCTTTCTGAGCATTCATAATTGTTTTGCTATTGCCACTCAAAATATCTATCATCGATAAGGACGATGTAAACACATATACCGCCTTATAATTCATTCCAGATTCTTCCAATGCTCTTGCAATTTCTTTGTTACTTGTTGTCTGGAAATACCAGACAAAAATTCCTGCTATATCCATAACCATAAACGATAATGAAATCGCTGTACGAAGTCCCTTCTCACAGATTCTTAAAATACCGAATCTCCACAATACTTCACCACCAGGAACAATGAATGTCTGTACTACAAAAATTACAAGTGCTATAAATGCTACAGCCTTAAATGCTTTCACGCACTTTTTCATTGCTCCACTTGTAGCACATAGAATCAGCACTACTAAAAACCATGGAATCACCGCCAATGACAATCCGACTTCCGTCAAATGTATGGAATTTAAAATAAACGTACAAACTGTATACAGAATAACCACCCATAATTTTGCCCCCGGATGAAGTCCTGCAAGCTTATTTTCTTTATGTATCTGTATCTTTTCCAAATATGATTTTTCCATATCTATCCCCTTCTCAGGTCATCATCATTTTTTTGTAAGAAGTATCCAGGAGGGTCTGTCTTACTTCTTCTCTTTGATATAGTTACTTCCACAACCGAACTTAACAAGTGTTCTTGGTGGAATTACTTTTATAACTGCCCAACAGATTAAGAATGAAATAATACGGTCTAATACCTGGAATACTCCTTCTGTACCGAAGAATGCTGCCCAGATGTTGGCTCCTGCTGCCATTGCGGCTGCTGTGATAATAGATGTACCTCCACCTGTAACTCCACCGTATACAAGTACAACAATTGGTGCTGAAACAATAATGGATACCCAAGCCATTACAAACATAGAAATCAGCCATTTCCACCACACACTGAACATCTGTTTTCTGGCAAGAAAACCTGTTACCAAACCTGCAATTACATTAACTGGAATAAACGCAAAGTTTACTGGATTTGCGATACCTGTGACAACATTGGTTAAACCTCCGGTCACTGCCCCAACCCATGGACCGCAAAGCATAGCAGCAAAAATTGTTCCGATCGTGTCAAGATACATTGGAAGCTTCAAAATAGATGCTAACTGCCCTCCAACAAAGTTAACTGCTACTCCGACTGGAATAATCAGTAACGCTAACATTGAAAAATCTTCTTTAATTGAATATTTCTTTTTCTCCATTCCTATGTCCTCCTTCATTTCCCTGTGCATTCTCTGCATTTTCTAAAAATCCTTTACCCCTCCTGGCATCTCTTCCAGACAGTATTGTCAACATTTTCACATTTCTCATTACGTAATGTCTGACTTTACTTGACTTTAATATAACATAGTCGTATAATTCAGAAAATGACAATTGTCATCTTTTATTATATTTTTTCACAATGACTAGTTATTAAAAATGGAGGTTTCTATAGATTATGTACAAAAATACAAAAAAAGCTCTGGAAATCATCTTAAAAGAAGAGTATGATAAAGCAAATCCTTTACAATCATTTACGCATCTTAACCTTGGCAACCAGCTTCTCACTGTCCCCAAAGGAGAAACGATACTTTACCAGGGCGATTCTGCTGAATATTTTTATATTCTGCTTTCCGGTCATACGGTTATAATGAATCAGATTTCTTTCAGTACAAATGATATCATCGACTATGTTGAGCCGCCACATATTCTGGGATTAATGGAGTACATCAACAAGGATTCTTTTTATACAGCTTTTGTTGTAGCTGACACAGCATGTGTCCTTTTCCGCGTAAATGCAAAAGAATTCATGGACTTTATTCAACAAGATGCGAAACTCTGCTATCAAGCACTTATAATCACTGCTCATATAGCAAGTTCCAATATGGATCGTGCAGAAACACACAGAATTTTCCCGACCAAAGATATCCTAGGGCATTACCTGTACAGACAGGCATGTTACAAACTGCCATATACATGCCCGTTAACCAGAAAGGGATTAGCAAATAAGCTCAATATCAATTTGCGCACCCTTTATCGTTATCTGGACTATATGGAAAAACATAATTATATCACTTTACACAAAGGAAAGATTATAATTAATCAGGAACAAATGGAACAGCTTTCTTTGCGTTATGGTGATGTTATCATCTAATCGGAGGTTTTATATATGAAAAAAATTATTTTTGTATCACATTGTATTTTGAACACTGCCTCAAAAGTTGTCCTTTATAATCAGACTGACATGGACGCCGAAGAAAATCTCAGAAAAAAATTCATGCACAAAGCAATTGATCAGGAAGTACAGATCATTCAACTGCCTTGTCCAGAATTTACATTATATGGTCCAAAACGCTGGGGACATGTTAGCAATCAGTTCGACAATACTTTTTTTCGCGATCATTGTCGTAAAATTCTTGCTCCGTGTATTCAACAACTCAAAGAATATCTGGCAAATGAAGACTGGTTCGAAGTGTTGGGAATTGTTGGGGTAGACGGCAGTCCAAGCTGTGGTGTTGACTACACCTGTTGCGCTGACTGGTATGGTTCATTTGAATGCCGTGAAGGACTGGATAAAACTTTCAACGAATGCACTCTTGAGAAAAAATCAGGAATCTTTATGCAGGTGTTAAAAGAAATGCTGAAAGAAAACGGGTTGTTGGATAAAGTGAAAGTAACTTCTCTCTTTGCACCAGAGCCCGAAAAATGCTTAGAAATACTGGATAAATAATCGTTTATTTCTTCTGAGGATATCTTTTTGATATCCTCTTTTCTACGTGATATTTATTATTTTTTTCTATATTTATTCACTTATATTATTATTATCAATTTGTTATTTTTATTTTTACATGTTATGCTAAAGTTTAAAATAAAAATGATAAGGATTCCATCTATGAAAAAACTTTATATTACAGATTTGGACGGTACCCTTTTGAATCAGAATGCCTCCATATCTCTATATAGCGAAGAAGTTATTAAAAAAATAATTAAACAGGGGATTCATTTTACAATAGCTACCGGACGATCTCCTATTCGCATATTTTCTATTTTACAAAATATTCCATTAAAACTGCCAGTTATTTTAATGAATGGTGCAGCAATATACGATATAGAAAATCAAAAATGTTTATCAACAGTTCCAATCTGTAAAACCAGTTTTCAACGTATACTTGACACTGAGCAAAAAACGAACTTACGAGGTGGATATATCCTAACACAAAACAATCACTTAAACGGGATTATTACCGTTTCCCCTACACTGCTATTGCAAACATACCTGAAGACGTCAGATTTAACTTTGATACATTCCAATCTAGAGCAAAAAGATGAAGAGACTCTTTTGTATGCGCTTTACATGGATTCTTCAAGTCAAAAACTACAGTTTATGTATAATACTTTGAAACATGATTCAAATATCATCTGTGATTTTTATAAAGATGTTTATCGACAAAACTGTTGGTGCCTGGAAATCACAAGTTCACAGGCTACTAAATATTCTGCGATTCAATTTTTACGCACCTACGGATCTTATGATTACGTTACAGGTTTTGGTGATAGCTGGAATGATATTTCACTCTTTCATGCTTGTGATGAGTCATACGCTGTTGCAAATGCCAGTTCTAAACTAAAGGCTATCGCCACGGCAACTATTAAAAGCAATATTGAAGATGGTGTTGCAGATTTTTTAAGCAAACTTCTAAAATAATATTTTAGCAGACAGGAGAATAACCAATGGCAGAAATAAAATTTGAAAACGTATCTAAATCTTTTGGCAAAACAACTGTAATCGAAAATATGAATTTAACTCTTCCGGATGGAAAATTTACAGTTTTACTTGGTCCCTCCGGTTGTGGCAAAACAACTTTACTCCGCATGATTGCCGGAATCGGTCCTGAAAGTTCCGGAACTGTTTACATGAATGGAAAAGACTTAAAAAATGTTCCTCCCGGTGAAAGAAATATTGCAATGGTTTTTCAAAGTTATGCTCTTTATCCGACAATGTCTGTTCGTGAAAATATTGAATTTTGTTTAAAAAACAATAAAATCCCGAAAGCTGAACGAAAAAAACGTGTAGAAGCTGTAGCTAAGCGTGTAGATCTTACAGACTATCTTGACCGAAAACCATCTCAACTTTCTGGTGGTCAGCGACAACGCGTTGCACTTGCAAGAGCAATGGTAAAAGAACCTCAAGTATTTCTCATGGATGAGCCGTTATCAAACTTAGACGCTAAGTTACGAGCCTCTATGCGAAGTGAACTCATACAATTACATAATAAATTAAAAACAACTTTCATTTATGTAACACATGACCAAATTGAATCCATGGCTATGGCTGATTATATTGTTTTGCTAAATCATGGAAAAATCATGCAACAAGATACCCCTGAAGAAATTTATAACAATCCTGCTAATGTTTTCACTGCGCAATTTATCGGAACTCCTGCTACTAATATATTGCCTCTGCATAATGGTTGCTATGGATTCAGACCAGAGAAAGCTTACTTTATTTCCAAAGATGCTGCAAATTTTGAACAATATTGGAAAAAGGGAACTATTCTCACAAGAGAAATGCTCGGTTCTGAAGTTCATTATCAGATTCAAACAGGCAATCATACTGTTATGATGAAAAGTACAGATTTTAATCACAAAGTAGGTGAGAATATTCTTTTTGCAGTAAGTGCTGACAATTTATATTTTTTCGATAGCGACGGCAATCGTGTAACTGCTCCTGAAAATATTCCCGAATACTTGAAGATGGAGGAAACGCAAATTGAATAAAAATAATTATGATAAAAAACGTTCTCTCACTGGTTATTTGATGGTATCACCAGCAATGATTTTGATGTTGATTTTTGTATTTTATCCTCTTGTCAATCTAGTCTATTTAAGTTTTTTTAATTATAACTTGATTGGTACAAAAGAATTTGTCGGACTCAAAAATTACAAAATACTTTTTTTCATTAAAACAGATTTTATTCAGGCTTTGCGTAACACTGGAGTTTATACATTAACAGTAGTTATTTTTTCACTTTTATTGGCAATACTTCTTGCTCTTTGGCTGGAAAAAGATAATTGGATTAATCGATTTTTACAAAAAAGTATGTTTACACCATATTTAATTTCTATGGTCTCATGTGCATACATATGGTCATGGATGTATGACAGCGACAGCGGAGTTTTCAATGCGCTCTTAAATGCATTAAAGCTTTCCCCTCTTCGCTGGTTAAACGATTCGGATATGGCAATTTTTTGTGTAGCTGCTGTAGCAGTATGGAAAAGTCTGGGCTACTATCTGATTATTGTACTAGCTTCAATAAAAACGGTTCCCCGTGATATTTTAGAAGCTGCTGAATTAGACAGAACACCTCCGCTTAGGAAATTCATTAAGATAACTTTGCCTATGATATCGCCACAGCTTTTCTTTTTACTTATTACGATTACAATTAGTTCTTTCAAAGTATTTGACGTTGTACGTGTTATGACCAACGGCGGTCCAGGTAATTCTACAGATGTACTTGTGACATATATTTATCGCTATGCATTCCAAATGAACGCTAAAGTAGGATATGCCTCTGCTGCTGGTACTGTTTTATTAATCATAATGATGATATTAACTTATTTGTATTTTAAAGTACTTAACAAACGTATTTACTATCAATAAAATAGAAAGAGTGGACTTTATGTATCAATTTAAAAAACGTATCGGAAACATCATTTCTACATTATTAAAATTTGCATTATTTATTTGTTTTGCATTTCCATTTTACTGGATGGTAACAACTGCATTTAAAGGTTATCAGGAATCTATTGCATTTCCTCCCACATTATGGCCACATAATTTTTCCTGGCAGGCTTTTATATCCGTATGCCAAAAAATAGATATTATACATTATTTTAAAAATTCTATTCTGGTTTCCACGGCAGTTGTCATATTACAGGCTTTCATCAATATTCCAGCTGCTTATGGCTTTGCCAGATATGATTTTAAAGGTAAAAAAGCAATGTGGGCTCTTGTTATGGTTGCATTTATGATTCCGCTTCAAATAACGTTTATCCCTGTTTACATTATGTTTTCCAAGGTTCAACTACTGAATACCCTTTGGCCGCAAATATTACCTTTTGCTGCCAACGCTTATGGAATCTTTCTCATGCGGCAGGCATTCATGCAAGTTCCTGAAGATCTGTTAGAATCTGCAAGAATGGATAATGCCGGAGAATTCAAAACATTGTTTAAAATTGTACTTCCTATGACAAAAGGCAGTGTAATTATGGCTGAACTATTTAGTTTTATAAGTACTTGGAACTCTTACTTCTGGCCATTAGTAATGACAAATGACGACAAAGTACGTCCTATGACTTTGGCAATGCAGCGTCTGCAAGATGCAAACCAGGGGCTTCAATGGCCTGTGCTGATGGCTGCAAATACACTTTTAGTTTTACCGATTTTTATAATATTTATCGTTTTAAACAACCAAATTATGTCTTCATTTGGTTATAAAGGAATTAAATAATATTCATGATTTAAAATACAGAAATGTATTTTAGAAAAATAAAAAAAGGAGAAAATGAAAATGAAAAGAAGAGTAATCGCAGCATTGCTGACGCTTACAATGGTCTTCTCTCTGACCGCATGTGGGGGAAGCAAAAGTGACAGCAGCAAAAATTCTTCAAAAAAGGAGGGAAAAGAGTCAACTGTTGATACCGTAAAAGACCCTATCACAATCAGTTTTTGGCACGACCGGACATCCGATACTGATTATGCATGGTTAAAAGAATCCATTGACGAATTCAACAAAACAAATGAATATGGTATCACTGTAGAAGAAGTTGGACAAGGTTATCTTGATGATGTTCAGGCAGCTCTGACAACTGCAATCGCTGCTGGCGATTCACCAGTATTGGCTGATTTATCATGTAACGGAATTCCTCTTTTCGCATCAGAAGGCGTTCTTGCCGATATGACTCCATATATCGAAAGAGATAACTTCGATATGGACAATGTCGTAAAAGAACTTACAGACTATGTGTACTATGACAAACAAGTTGTAACTATGCCTTACACAAGAGGTACTGCAATTCTTTATTACAATAAAGATCTTTATGCTAATGCAGGATTAAATCAAGCTCCTACTTCACTGGAAGAATTAAATGAATATGCGAAGAAAATTTATGACAATTCAAACGGCGAAGTCAAAGGTGTTGGATATACAATCGAACCTACATATTATCAACATTACCTGTTAGAGTCTTTAAATGATGTTGGATTCATGGATGCTGATGGTAAAGGCGCCAGCTGTCTGGATGACGGTTCTATGAAACAGTTCTTAACAGATTGGTATAACTGGACAGAAGAAGGATGGTGCGAAATTCCTGCACTTGAAAATGCAAGTTCAGCTATGCAGGAAGATTTTTATAATGGAAAACTTGGCGCTTTCGTTTCCAGTTCAAACCGTGCAACTTCTATTTCTGAAAAAGCTCAGGCTGCTGGAATTAATCTTGGTATGTCTTACACAGTTGGCTATGGTGGATATTCAGCTCCTTTAGGCGGAGGTTCTATCGGAATTATTGGAAAAGATCACAGCCAACAGGAAATTGCTGCCGCATGGGAATTTGTCAAATTCCTTATGAGCGATGAGCAAGTAGCTCAGAATCATATTAAGACAGGTGTACTTCCTACAACCTACTCTTCTGTAGAAACAGATACCCTGAAAGATTTCTGGGCTGACGAGAAAAACGAAGGTTACAAAATCTCCTATGAGCAGGTAAAAGATGCTTCCGCTCCAGCAATGTCAATGTACACATCCGAGTGGAACAGTGCTGTTCGTTCTGTATATTCAGAATTAATTCAGGCACGTGATATCACTCCTGATCAGGCTTTAGATAATCTTAAATCAGAAGCATCTACAATCTTTGAATAATTTATTAGTAATCGAGTAGGAGGGAAATCTGAGTGATTTCCCGACCTCTCACACCACCGTGCGTACCGTTCGGTACACGGCGGTTCAATCAACTTAACAAGTGACACACCTTTTGGTGTAGTAATCTAACATTGAGACTAATCCAAAACGGGTTAGTCTTTCTTTTGTAACGGCTACATTCATGGCACCGCCTTGACAGCAGTGTGCGATTCTCGCACCATTATAAGCCGTTGAGTACGCTAGTTTCTTATATACCCCTAGCTTTATTAAGTTCTTCGCGCGATTCTGTGGAGTTTTCCAATGTTTCCATATACACATGCGCAATCGAAATCTTATGTTTTGGTCGAGCGTGGCACATAACACCTTCATACTACCTATTTTAAAGTAGTTAATCCACCCTCTGATAAGCTGATTAAGTTTCTCAACCTTATAGCTGTTACTAACGCCCCAGCTACGACAAGTGAGTTCTTTCATTCGCCTCTTGAACTTTGCTACTGATTTTGCATGTGGTTTTGCCTTAAATTGGTGTGCTCTTGAATCAAAGTAGAATCCGAAACCCAGATATTTCAATCCTCTTGGTCTATCTACTTTGCTCTTGGTCATGTTAACTTTGAGTCCTAGTTTCTCTTCAATAAAACGAGATATGTTTCTCATTACACGATTGGCAGACATTTCGCTTCCGACCATAATAATACAGTCATCCGCGTATCGTACAAAGTTAAGCCCTCTCTTTTCCATTTCCTTATCAAGTTCATTCAGCATGATATTTGCCAGTAATGGTGAAAGATTTCCTCCTTGTGGTGTTCCCACAATAGAATCCTCATACTCATCATCAATCATGATTCCACTGACAAGATATTTCCTAATGATAGAGATAACATCTCCATCTTTTATAGTTCTGCCTATGATGGTCATAAGCTTGTCATGGTTTACTGTATCAAAGAACTTTTCCAAGTCAATGTCTACAATCCAGTCGTTGCCCTCGTTCATCATATCAAGTGCTGTCAGGATGGCCTGTTGTGCACATCTGTTCGGTCTAAATCCATAACTGTGGTCATGAAACTGTTCCTCATAGATTGGCGTTAAAACCTGTGCAATGGCTTGTTGTATAAATCTGTCTGTTACTGTTGGTACTCCTAGATTTCTGACACCACCATCTGGTTTTGGTATCTCCACTCTTCGTACTGGCTGAGGTTTATATTTTCTTGTCCTCAACTGTTCCTTGATGTTTTCGCCGTTCTTTGCAAGATGTTCTTTGAGTTCTGTGTACTTCATTCCGTCCACTCCCTCTGCACCTTTGTTTCGTACGACTTGCAGATATGCCCTGTTGAGGTTATCGCTAGATAATATCTGCTCCATTAGACTACTTGTGTCCATGCGTTCTTTCCTTTCCGTCTCGCTTGATTTGACC